>Ga0182738_1001993_pt1 | contig 24752 bp, 12 predicted proteins | sample eDN5th30CBELigMG_FD_128876 | JGI IMG/M metagenome (GOLD analysis project Ga0182738, IMG submission 128876) | Enriched Miracle-Growth compost microbial communities from Emeryville, California, USA - eDNA 5th pass 30_C BE-Lig MG (version 2)... ...
TATTAATTTTAGACAAATTCCGCCAAACTTTATTATGAATTTCTGATTTTATAATCCATTTACGGAACTGGGCAGTCTCAACTGTCTTCTTGGATCCCACTCCATCAAACAACTGCCCCGAAAGACAAATCTATCATAATCAAAGTGCATTATTCCGAGGCTTGCCAAGCAACAAACAAGGCATGACCTGGGCTGCTGTGGTCAAATCCATCCTCTACTTTTATCTGCTAACTCAGAATATCACCCAACAAGTCTGCGAGGTGTACTCAAACTATTTCCCTGTGGCAGATCATAATTTGCGTTGCTGCAAAAATTTCGAAAACCCCAAGGATTTTATTGAAAGTTCTTTTGCTCTTCTCAAGCCATCCTGCAAGAATGCTTCCTCAAATGCTCTTTATTCAATAGTCACTGCTTTAGATACAGAAGGGATAAGTGCGGTCCCACGTCGTGATCATAGGATATAAACAATGTGAGAATCTCCTTTTGACGTGGGATGCTCAAGTTTCTTCAAATAGATATCAAAAATATGAAAATCTTTTCACCTGTTATTCAAACACTTGTCGTTCCCCCTCATATGTTATCTAGACACGAAATTATTAATTCATCTCCCATCCTTCATATTAATTCACAAACCACGAGAGAAAAGCGTTATATAATAAAGATGAAATGCACAGTGCTTTTGCACTGAAAAAAATAACTTTTCGACTTATTAAGCCAATCTCTTTTTATAGAACTCTCTGAAAAAGTCATACGACATTTCTTTTCTTTCATTGATATGATGAAAAGAATATGATTCCTTTATTTTAGTTTCGTCTGAAAACTCTTGATTTCTCTGATTTAAGATTGATCTGAAGGTTATTGATTTGCTTAATTCAATTTATCTAAAAATTATTGATTTCTTCAATTCAAATTTATCAAAAGAAACTTCTTGATTGGTCTTTTATTCTCTGCAGATCGGTGAAATAATGAATAGAAGGTGAGTTGCTTTCCTTTTGTTCATTTTCATCTGTTTGCTCATGAAACATATTAACTTTTCCACCATTGTGGTGCTGTTCTATACACATTTGGCGCAGAAGCTTCCATTGAAGATTAGTTCATGACAAAAATTACAGGGGAAAATTATTCATTTTCTTTCAGTTGAGAAGGCAAATAAGGATTTTTAATCGAGAGTCCTCAATTATTGATTAGCTCTTCCGTAGTCAAAAGTCATGACTCCGCAAAAAAATTAATGTCAAAATTTGCATTGAAACCTCGATTCTCTTATTTACGTTCTAAAAAAAACTAATCAAAATTGAAAAAAGGCTCTTTTCAAAGAAAAGTGCAAAAAATTCTATTGAGGCAATTAGTAGCTGAAATCTGGAGTTTAGAATTTTTTAGCTAATGGACGCAAGAGCTACGTTCTTTTTATACAAATTAGTCCAAAAGGAGATATTCGAAGATCAATTGTTTGATATAGAAGATGTTTATTGGGTTTCTTTCAACTTTTGATTGATTGATTGATCTGATGTTAAATGTGCCTTGAAACATTGAATGCATACTTTCTTTGGAAAAAATTCCTAATAACTTTTTTTTCCCGTTTTGTGCTTTTTTGGGTTTGTTAAAAGGAAATGGAAGTCGTGTCGTTGTGTAAACTTTTTTTGAATTTAGTTTTTATTATATATTAGAAATAATAGCATGCAAAAATCACACAAAGGGGTTATACGAATTGATTATTTATTTATTCTAAATTAAAAAGGTGACTCCAAACTCCAAATTTTTCATGCTTAACTGGGCAAATACTACTGTATCAAATTCCGCATTAAAAAAAAGTCTGAATTTTCTCTACTTTGTTTTGATATCTGCTGAAAGTCCTTTTTTAGTAAAAGACTTTTCTTTGGAGTTTTATTCTCTCATTCTCCCAAGATAAATTGCTGGCATCTTGCTTATTCTTTTGAATTTTTTTATGCGAGACTTTTAAAAGCCGATGGAACATCCAGACTCACTTATATCAAAAGCTTGGAAGCTGCTGCTTTGGCCCTGCTGTTCAGTTCCTCAAAATCGCCCCTGTCTTGCTCAAAGAGTGAAAGCTTAATGTGCCATGGAGTTTTATAACCAATGAATTTCGGTTCAATTTGAAAACAATCTAAATAAAGAAATAACCCCTTCAGTGGATAGAAAGTGTCTAGACCTTCTTGCGTTATATTTCCTGGAGTAAATCTGAGTTGTATGTGCTTCAAAGAATTGAGAAAGGGAAGATTCTGCGTTAAGTTGGTTAAACCTTGAGTTGCAACTCTAGTTCCATGGAAATCTAAATGCAGAAAATGTAAAAAGGAAAGCGATTTCAAGCTGTTGGCTAAAGGCAGAAAACTTTTATCAGAAAGTTTAATAGAGTCAGCGAATGTGAGAGATAAATGTTTTAATCCAGGATTGAAGGTTAGAGCTCGGGCGAATATGATAAATGCTTCATCAGAAATTTTTTCACATTCACGAAAATGGAGAGAAAGGTATTGTAGAGTAGAAAAAGCTCTGAGAGCTACACTGAGGCCTTTGATACCTTGTGTCGAGATCAGATTTCGATTTAAGGCTAGGCTGAAATGCTTTACTGACGGCATCGAAGCAAGTAATTGTAGATGACCCCATTCCTGATCTGATATCAAAGCCTGATAGTCTTCCCATTCAAAATCCAATGAAATGATGCTGAGGCCACGTAATTCTAAAAAAGAACGTGTCAAGCAAGAAATACTTTCAATGAAAATGTGGCCTGTAAACTTCAAAAAGATACTCTGTAAATTAATATTTTGAGATAAACTAAAACAAAAGCAATTCCATCCATCTTCTGAAATGGCACTCTTTTGAGTAGCTTCAATGTGAAGATCTCTTAACGAAGTGACGGCCCCTATGCTCTCAGCGATATTATAAAAGTCCTTCACTGATAGTTCACACATAGTAAGCCGAAGATTTTCCAACAGAACTGATTCTTTTAAAATGTCTTTTATTTCTGTCCAATTTTTTCTCCTGAAGTCAAGGGAGAGATGCCTTAAGGATGAAAAAGAGGTGATAGCAGTTTCAAGATGTATGGTTTCTTGGTTTGAAGTTTTCTTTCCATCCAAAGCCAGATCAAAATATTGTAACGAATTCTCCTCCTTTTGACCCCTTTGTTTACCTTTCAGCATAAAACAAGAAAATTTGAGTTCACTGAAAATGAGGCCTTCAAGGTTAAGAAAGATATTCTGTAAATTTAAACTTTGAGACACACTCAAGCAAAAGCAATTCCATCCATCGTCTGACATGGCACTCTTTTGAGTAGCTTCAATGTGGAGATCTCTTAGCGAAGTGACGGCCCCTATGCTCTCAGCGATATTATAAAAGTCCTTCACTGATAGTTCACACATAGTAAGCCGAAGATTTTCCAACAGAACTATTCCTTTGAACATGTCTTTCGTTGTTTCTGTTCTCATATTTTTTGAAAAGTCAAGGGAGAGATGTCTTAAGGATGAAAAAGAGGTGATCATAGTTTTAAGGTCTATCCTGTTTTGATTTGAAGTCGTCTGTCCAACCAAAGTCATATCAAAATGTTGTAAAGCTTCTCCTCGAATAAAGCCACTCAGTTTCTCGTCCTTATTTTGATAACCTTGCACATAGAGAGAGAAATAACATAAAAAGTGGCAAGACGCAATTATAAGTCCAATGCTATTTAATTCATAATTTGAAAAGCCATTGCAACTCGGAAAATCCAACTCTAATTTTTCTAGAAATGGAAGGTTGCCTAAACTTTTTGTGATAGTGTTTTTCGAAACAAAACCATCCAGAGTAATAGCCAACTGTCTTAAATTCGGCCATGCAGGAATACTCTGCCAAATTTTTTCATAAAAAGGGTTACAGCTCTTGTCAATATCAACTCTTTGTAGATTTTTCTCTGTTTGCAGATGAGCCCAGAAAGCTGGTAGTTGAGAGTAAAATTGGTCGATTAAGTCTTTGCTAAGTTGCAAAATGCAGAGTTTTCCGGGAGGAATACTGTTATTTTTGTCAGGATTTGATTGAAACACAATTTTGTTGTGAAAAATAATATCAAAGAATTGTTCGGTGGAACAATATTCCAAGAGGAAGCTAAAATTTTCGATGAATAATGTATTGGATAGATAGTTGATATCTTGTTCCTTTAAATTTGTTGTTTTTCTCATTTTATTGAGAGCTGCCCAAAGCTCAAAGTTAATAGACATATTCGTTATTCGCAACTCGCGAATAAACTGATTTCCTTCGATAAGTTGAAAAGCATTCAATGTTTCGCTCTGATCTAATCCGCTTATGAGACCAATATCTTCAAAGATAACCTTTTTTTCCAACTCTCCCAAAAGAGCAATATCCTTTAGTTTGTCTTCAAACTTCTTTATAATCGCGAGGTTCACTTGTAATATTTTATCTTCAATCATGTCAATAGATAAAATTTCAAAAACTGTTCCTGGAACCAGAATAATTTCTTCTTCCTCGGGGTATCTGGAATATTTTGCGACATCTATCACCCCTATACGTTCTTCAAGCAAACTTGTTTCAGTTTCAATTACAAAAAGAACCTTTCTTTTTCTAGGCCCATTGCTACTCACACCAGGTCTGTTCAAAAAGGCTAGAGCAACATCTCTTTTACGGGAAGTAGAAGTAATGGCATTCCAAGAAAAATATTTGGAAGATTTGCGCATGTAAAAGTGAGCAGATTCTTCAGTCAAGAGCGTTCCACGATAGAGAGTTAATTGAATTTTGGTTTTTAGCAGCATCTTTGAAACTTTACTCATCCATGGGTTTTGAAAAATAAAGTCTTGAAGTTGAAAAGCATATGTTAGACAAATTAGGTAAGGATTTAAAATATTGATTCCTTCCCAATCTTCACTCCTCAAAAGCTCATTAAGCCAATAGCAAACAAATGATTCCATAGTATAGATTTTAACTATCATTTTCAGGAAATCGCCCAAAGTGTTTGAATTGGTCTTTATTTCTTGAGTTAAGGAGTTAGCTTGGCCAATCCAATCTGCTGTCGGCGCAACACCTCTTACTTTACATACTTTCAGCTTAAATTCAGCCCCAGCATGAATGGAGCTTGCTACAAGGTCTATAATATTTTGAAAATCTTTCTGTTGACTAGCCAGCTCCAAAGTCTTGAGCTTTTGGTGGAAATCAAAGGATGCTTTGCTTCTTTTTATAAGGAATTGGAGAAAGTGCTTGGCATTTCCAAATGGTATGTTTGTTGTTTTTTGCTGTTTATCAAAAAAGCTTGGTTCGGGTAGATTGATAAGGAATCTACTCGAGTTTTCTTGGTGATCACTCTTTTGAGTGCCCGAATTATCTAAAATCGGCTCATGGAGCTGAGGTTTCTTATCCATATTATATTTAATTGAAGAATTTTTATCATATGGTTTTTTCTTCAATTAATTTAATTTTAGGGAATTTAATTTTGATGTTAGACCTTGAAAGTCCTTACGTCAAAGCCCTTTTTGACGAAAAAGCTGCTTATTTTAGGAGATTCTACAGTGCTCTTTTAATTCAGCTTTTATTCATTCTCGTTTGTACGAATCTTTTCCTAAATCGTTTTGTTGAAGACACTCTCATTCTCGCTTCATTGCCTGGAACTGAGATCAAGCTAAAATATATTTGTCAAATCTGCGCAGCTGTATTATTGTGCCTTCATCTTGGTTTCAGAGAAAAGGACTCCTTTCAACTGGCAATTCTAATCTCATTTACAATACTTGAGATTTTACCAATCAGCAGTCTCATCCTGACCTACCCAATTTTCAACAATGTGCTCTTATTCGTCTGTGTTGTTGTTTTTCTCTTGATGATAATCTGTTGCGGAACAAAAACCCATTCGATCTGCGCAAATCTTATTTGCTACTGTTTTTGCACTTCCATATATTGCTTTATCAAACTTTACAACTCCAGTTTTAAAGTCCAAGATGTTTGGATAGAATTGATTGCTTGTGTATTGGTTACAGGATATCTAGGGCTTATCAGTTATTGGATTGGAAGTGATTATGAGAGCCCCGTTATTGGTGTTCTTCGTATTTATTCTTGTCCTATTGTTTTCCTATTTTCCGTGTTATCCTGCTGTTTCTTTCAGCCTAATTATGAAATTAATGGCAAAAGACTTGTGCTTATTCTTTGGATCTTCTGGAGGCTTTATGAGCTGGTTGCAGGTTTCTGTATTGGAAGTTTGCTGGGGTTTATACCTTTGCTAAATTTTTATTTCATGGTAAAATTGAGAAGAGGGTTGAAGGGCAATACATGTTGGATAATTTTTTGTTACTATATAGGGATGATAGCAAGCCTGGTTCAATATGTTTTATACTATACAGGTCGTTTGAGTGGGGATCAGCTTCAAGCGTCGGTTTACGCAGCTTTGGGTGGTACTATTGTATTATCTTTCCCATTTTTATGTTGTCAGTACGATAGTATTGATTAATATATCGCGATATGATATTTCCTCTTTATCCCTCTCCATAATCTCTATCATTGTTTTGCGATTATTTATCTCTAGCAAGGTTAAAAGGGAGTTTATAATATAGATGTTTTTTTTTTTTTAATATGAATAAATTTTGAAAAAAAAACCTAGAAAAGAGAGTGACATGAAACATTCAAAAAAAAATTCAGAGAGCTCAAAGTGTTGAGTCTAAAGTTGAACCACATAATTTTTCAGTTATTTTCCATTTTGCTTTCAATTGTATCTACAGAATTAATGCATTCAACTAAAATTCGTTCTTTTGAACTCTTTAGGTTGAGCCTATAACAGAATCAAGACTAATAGAGCTTATAGAATCAGATTCATTTATTACTTGAGAAAAAAGAAAAAAGACTCTTGGAAAGTTATGTCTTGAAATTTATTCGTAAAAGAATTAAATATCCTCCAAATAAAAAAATAGATATGGAGCTTGTCAATCTCAAATCAGGTTGATTGCATAAAATTTTCAAATCGACTCCCCTGTAAGCGAAATATGGTAATTGCTCAACAATTTTTCCACATGCAATAATCAAGTTTTACAAGCTCCAGAGAATATTGTTCATAATAAAAGGTTTATCACGAGATTATAGATATCTTTCTATTAGTTTTAAATTGGGAAACAATCAAATTAAGTGATGAACTGTATTTCTAACTCAAAAAAAATTCAATAACTCAAATTACACCTGAGATTTTATAGAATAATTTTGACGAAAATAATTTATCAAGCATAATTCAAGATGAATTAAATTTTTATACAAATTATTCCAAAAAAGAGATGATTTGTTCAGCTTCGAAGATGTTTATTTATTTTTTATTTTTTATCTATTTATTGATATTATGTTAAGTATGCCTTAAATTTTTTGCATACTTTCTTTGGAAAAAAAAAATATTATTAAGTTTTTCCCGCTTTCTGCTTTTTTTGGGTTTGTTGGAAGGAAATGTAAGTAGTGTCGTTGTGTCAACTTTTTTTAAATTTAGTAATTCATAACATCTATCAGAAATCCTCTCAAGCAAAAAATCACACAAAGGAGTTATACGAATTGCGAGGATGGAAGCTTGATTGTGCAGGAGAGTTTCTCAGTTTTGAAGCAAGGGTTCCGCTTGAAAAATTGTTTATTCCTTTCCCGATTCTCCTTTCAAAATAAAGGTTTGTGATTTCTCTCCTTCAAGGATGTAAAATTGGTCTATCGATTCTTTTCTTTCTGAGAAATGTTGCTAAAAAATAGGGGAAAAAATCTCCCTTTCTCTTAAATTATGAAAATAAAGAAACCCGGACAGAAATATTGAAGAAGGTCCTGTAGAGTAAATTACTTCAAAGATATCCATTTGAAGGAGTCAGGAATTAATCATACAAAATTAAATTTGTATCTGAAAAATCACGTAATAAAATTTAATTCTGATGTTGAGAGCATCTTCATTTGCCTTTAGAAGTTTCGCAAAAAGATTTTCTTCAAGACCACTTTGCCAAGCTTTGGTACTTCTTCTCAACCTTACAAAGAGTAATCATTTAGAATTTTCAATTGAATGCAAACTTTTCAACCAATAATGAACGCTTTGAAGCTAATTCATATTCCGATGTCAATGATACTTCTTTATTCGAACAAGTAATTGCATAGATTCCTGCCAACTAATGATTTAGATCATTCCAGAGAACTTGAATAAAGATATTCTCAAGTCACTCTTTTCTGCAAAAGATATCGAGCAGGTTTTGAATATTTATGGTGCAAATATAGACAAGATAAATGAAAAAAATATTGCACTCATTATTAGAAATATCTCATCAAGAACCCATACTTTATACAGCGAAACTCGCCAAACTGTCTCTCGCAATTATCACCTCAAAGACTTGATGATGTACATCAAGGAAAACCTCGAAAACCTGAATGAGCCTGCACTTACTGAAATCTTAACCTTCCATAGAAAACTCAAAAACTACCACTTAGCTCATGAGTTAACATATGAGGATGAAAAACGCCTCTATGAAAGTTTGGATAGGATGATCCAGGAGAAAAAAGTCAATCCAAAGCTTTGTGCTCATATTTTTTATGAGTACTCAATCTTGAGAGGCGATGTCACAGTTCCTTTCAATTTCTTGAAAGAGGTGCTCACCGATTCAAACCAAAACACATATTTAACTCCATATGCCTGCATATTGATTATCAAGGGAATAGTCCAGATGAAAGCTGAGAAAAGAAAGTATAGCGATTTTGCATACAGGCTTTGCATTCACCTTGAAAGTGGTGTTGCATCTCTGAATACATTTCAACTGACAACTCTCTTCAACAATATTGCTTCTCTCCACCTTCAGAATGCAACCTCTCATAAAAGACCTCCACAAATTCTTTGGAAGCTCAAAGAACTCATCGAAGAAAATAAGCAAGGTCTCTCTGAAGAGGATGTTCTGAATGTCCTGGCAGGCTACACCCAAGCTCCTCACACTTTGGATATTAAACTTTTGCAGTATCTAAAGAATTCAGTTTTGCTCACTATATCGCAAAAACCCCTGAATCTTTCCTTGAGTTTTCTCATTCAATTCACTACCATCATGGCAGAACAAAGAGACGGAATCAACCTTTCCGCAGAGTCATTAACCATGATTGGAAATGAACTCGAAAAAAGATTTGAAGCAATGCACATTGTCAAATTGTCTCACATAGTTTCAGCTCTTAAGGCTTTTAATGATAATAATTTCAAGCATGAAAACCTTTATGCTTGCTTGTACAAGAAGCTGATCCAAATTCCTGAAAACAAATATGCTTTCAATAAGTGCATCTCCATTTTGATCTTCCTCTTGAAGCAAAACTTTCCCTCAGAGGACTTTGCACGCAAGGTCATCTTAAAATATTCAAATGAGCTGTCTCAAAAACATCTCGAATGGGCATTAAAAGTTTTCTATATTTGCTCTCATCCTAATCTTCCAGATACACCTTTCTGGAGTGAACAGAGAGAGCATACTTTCCAAATCATTGAGCAACAATGCAAAAAGCATCCAAATGTTGCTATCAAACTTTTAGGCAGTCGTTTCTCCAACATTACAAATGCTTATGCTATTCGATTGCAAAACTGGGCACTCACAGAGATTCAACAAAAGTGGGATGATTTAGATTTCTATGAAAAATCCAACTATGCACTCAATTTTATCAATGCGAAGCATCCTGAAAACAGATGGTCAAACTTTATTTTTGAAAAGTTCAAGGATCTTAGCAAAAGTGATCTGGTTGCCCTCTTAAACAGTTATGAGCATAAAGAACCCAAAAATTATTTTATGGCAGACCTTGTTTTCAAGGTCACGAATCAGTCTCCAGAAAAATTCCATGTCTTGAGAAAAATAATTGACGCTTTCATCAGTACCCCTCCAATAATTATAATGACAAGAAAGGGAACTCCAAACGATGAAGTGAGAAAACTTCTTGACAGCCTTTTATCGAAACCTTTAGAAATTGATTCAGAAATAAGACCTATTGATCTTATTAAGCTCAACAGAAATCTCAAACTCTTTGGAGTAGATCCCAAATTTTCTCATGTCCTTACTGTTGAATATCTCTCGAAAATTGACTTTATAGAGCAAAACAAAACAAACCATTTTACCCTCGCAGAAATCTCAGAATTATTGATTGAAGTCATGGAAAACTCCGCTTTCAATCAGGAAGGATTAGTTCACCTCAAAGAAAAGGCGACAGGACTTTTCCAGGAAATTATTGCTTTGTTAAACAATCATTTGGAGACTGAAAACGTCAAAAATATCACTCTCAACCTCTTGGTTAAAATTGTCAAGAATTTCTTATACTTACACAAAGTGGACCCCTCGAAAACAGATCGCACCTTTACAGACTTTGCTATGAACAACGTAATTTTTTCTCTCCATTTCTCCTTTTTACGCGCTCTAGTTATTCCAGAAGCTCCGAACGATCAATGCCGCTCAGCATTACAGCATTGCCTTGAATGCTACCTTCCTCATCATAGAAGCTCAGATCCTTGACTTCTACAAATTTGATGAGAAAAGAAGTGGGCAAATTTATGATATTTTCAAGGTTGCTGTTGGTTCTGCTACTCCAATTGCGCTACTTGATTATCTCAAGAATCTTGAGAAATATGCAGGCAATCCAAACTTCTCTTCTCTATGGTAAGAAAGGTGAAATGGAGTTGTCTGAGATATTAGGAATTATTTGAATGAAATTCAAGATCTCTATAGGACGTCAACCGTTCAGATCTATCCTCATGTAATTATCACATTTCTGAGCTTCTTTTCCAGGATCGGAACAAGAGACCCACACTTCTACAACAAAGTCCTCAAAGTAAAATAAAAAATGAGTGAGAATAAATCTTCTGAAACTTTTTTCTTAGGACATTGAAAGTGTTTTTGAAGATCTGAAGCCAAAGCATACAGCTGACATTTTGGTCTCTTTTTCTTTCTTGAGAATCAAGCATGAAAAGTTGTTCAAAGAACTTTCACAAAAGATTCTCAACAATATCAACTTTTACCAAAGAGAACTTCCTATCTCCCTCATTGCCTACGCAAGACTCGGTTTTACACAAGACTGGTGTCAAGACTTTATCCAAAAAGCTCTTACCCAAATTAAAACTTCAAACTATAATTTTGAAGGCCATCCTTTAAGAAGCGTTGAATGCTTATGGACGATTGCCTTGTTTGACATTAATGAGCCTCAACTTGTGAGTCTTGAGTTTCTTCATTTCTAAAAATTTCTAGGTGCAACAACTCACTCCAATATTTGAGAATTATGTACTCAAAGATGACTGGCTTAGAAATGACTTCAACAAGCTATTAATCAACCATTTATATAGCTTGTATACGCATGGGCATCCAAGTTTAGCGGGCTCACAACTTTCCCAAGAAGTTGTCTCCAGATTAGAGGGAACAAAGTTGGCCCGAACCATTCCAATTAATGAAATTCCAGATATATATGACATCCTTGAGGAGTTGCGCATCTCATATGAAAAAAATAAATATGTAGAGGATGTCCAAATTGTCGACCTTTTCCTTCCTCTACAGTAAGTTCCTTTTCTGAATACTCATTCATTAATCTCAAAAAGGCGTATTGGAATTCTCTTTGTCAGCGATTTTTACGTCACATTTGATGGAACAGAAAACTCAGGTTATCAAATTATGCGAGAAAAAGTTCTTGAATCCTCCAAATGTGATTTTAAGCTCGTTCATATTTATGAGTATCACTGGAAAAAGCTCTCTTCCAAAGCAGACCAAATAAAATATCTTCAAAAATTAGGAATTGATTGTAAAAATAGTCAATAAGCAAAGACTCTCTTGTATATTTATGTGTATATGTGTATGTTTTAAAATTTCAAGGTTTTTCTCCCTCTAATAAATAATACACATTCTCCATTATTAAATAATTAAACAAGCTGGGGTAAATATTTCAGTTATTCAAGATTTGAATTCATTAATTCAATTTGGAAGTGTAAATGAGCAACAAATATAATAAAACAAAGGCAGGAAATTCCTCCAATCTGGGAGGAAGTAGCAACTCCTCTTCTTTTCGGCAAAGCTTCAACAAGAGTCTACTTTCAGAAGAGAGAAGAACTCTCAAGGAACCTTTCAATCACCACAATCAGTCTCAGAACTTTGGGGATAGTAATCTAACGGGACGCAGAACCTTGAAAAGAGGCAAAGAAAATCTTGCAGTGAGCAATACCTTCACAAATACTACTGCCCGACAAACTCAAGTTCTTGATCCCCTTGATAACACCGTGAAAGATAATCTTCAACTTAATAAAGCAGATCTCTCAAAAATATATGATAAATTCAAAATTTTTCCGAACAAACATCGACCAACCATCTGGAGCTTTTTACTCGGGCTCCCAAGGAATGAAGAGGCTTTCAATTCATACGTCAACCTTGGAATCCATCCTGCTTTTGAGGACCTTGCCAAAGTCTATTCAGTGCCATCTCAAGCCCTAACCCTCAAACTCCAAAGAATACTCTCAGCTCTTGCATATTATTCTCCTATTTTCTCAGAAGTTGAATACTTGCCCGATCTTGTTTTCCCATTCGTCAAGCTATTCGCTCATGATGAATTATTATGCTTTGAAATTCTTTTAGTCTTCTTCTTGCAATGGGGACAGCATTTCTTTGAATATTTCCCCAATCCTCCACTCACCACTATTCAGGCAACGGAAGAGCTCCTTAAATTCCATGAATCTGATCTTTACACCCATTTCAAAAAAGTTGGTTTAAACATGGTTGATTATGTCTGGCCTTTCCTGAAATCTTTGTTCACTACTATCCTACCTAAAGAAGACTGGCTCTCACTTATGGATTTTCTCGTTCTCAACAACCAGGAGCCTCATTACATTTTGATCTTCATCCTCTCATATCTCTCGTATTTCAAAGAGCCTCTGCATAGAGTTCAAACCCTCGAAGAAATGGAGTATTTTTTGCAAAGACAAAACGCAGTCAATATCAATCACATCATTAAAAACATGAGACATTTTAACAAAAAAACTCCTCAGTCTGTCCTTGGAGTCACATTCAAAAATCAAATCCCCCTCATCGGAACAACTTATCCCATATTCAACCTCTTCCCGGAATACTCAGTTGAATATCATAGAAGAGTCAGGGAGCAAACCCTCAATGAAAAGAAGAAGCAAGAATCTAGACAACGACGCGTCGCCCAAATTCAAAGTTTAACTGAAGAGTTGCTTCAACAAGAACAGCGCTTTAGAGAGAAGCAAGAAGCCTTCGTGAAAGCACAGACAGACAGAAAGGGTCTTCTTATGCTCGAAGAGGAAAGAAGAATGCAGCAAAAATTAATTCAGGAAACAGAGTCAAGAGAAAGAAGAATCGATCAACTCCACAACTTGGAAAAGGCCATCAAAACTTCATTACAACAACAGGACAGACTTGCTCAGAAAGAACTTCATGAACTTGAAAAAGAACTCGAACTCCAATCTGCTATTGATCGACAATTAATCAGATCAAAAGTTGAGGAGGAGGAATTGCTTGACTTGGAATTCCAAGCTGCCCTCCGCTTGAATGAGGTTAGAGATCTCAGAAATACCGAAGAGAGGGCTCGCAAAATCAGAACAGAACTCAATTATATTGACAGGCAGAACAAACTAAGAGATCGAGTCTGGGAAGAAAATCTCAAAGCTGAAGATGAAGAATTCAGACTTCGAATGAATATTCTTCGAGAAAAAAAGTTGGAAGAATTGCGCAAACAACAAGAACTCAATGATAAGAAAGAGCTAGATTTGAAATTACTGGCCGAAGGCTTCGAAAAAGAAATGAAAATTAAAGACGTTGAAAGGGAAAGAAAACTTCGATTGATTGCTCAGGATGAGGTCTTTAAGAATGAAGAGTATATGAGACAGTTCAAACAAGAAGAAGATCAAGTCAGAAAGGAAGAAGAACAACATATGAAGAGGATCTTGGAAGAAGAAAGACGAAATGCTGTTCGAAGAACGGACGAAAAAATCACTCAGCTCGAACAAGAAAAAAGATTGCTCCAAAATGATATTTCAAACTATGGAACCCTCCTCAAAGAAAAAACCTCAGCTCTCAAAAGAAGCGACTTTGAAGATAAAGTTGTCGCTCTTAGAAAAGAAAAAGAACTTCGGTTGCTTGAAGAAGAGGAGTATCTCCAAAAAGCTCTTATCGATATTGAAGAACAGAGAAAATTCCAAAGGGAAATGCAGCAAGATCTCTTTGAAAAAGAAAGAGAGTATATCGAAAAACAGAATGCGTACAGAACCCTAAGACAAGATGAAGAGAGACTCTTACAAGAAGAAAGAGCAAAGTTTGCTGAATTTAGAGAAGAGTTCAGAGATGAATTAAACAAGATTGAAGAAGTGCGAGAAAAAATGGCTGATGCAAGATTAACTCAAATCCGAAATCAGAATGATGAACTTATCGAACAGAATGCAGAAGAAGTTAGAAAACATCTCAGAACTGAAAATATGCTCAGACACTTCCAGGATAAAGACCAATCGAGATCTTATAGAAACGATCAATCAAGGTCCTATAGAAATGATGAATCACGATCTAGAACCGAAGACCGAAGCATTGAGTCTCAAGAGGAAGAAATAAAAGGCCGAGGTAATTTTATTACACTTCCCTTTTTTAAAAAGTTTTATTAGGATCAAGAAGAATTTATGATAATCAGAGAACGGGTACATTCCAGTTCCAAGAGACCACACCCCATTCTAAATTTGGACGCTCTATTTCATCCTACACCTATTCGGAAGCTGGCTTTGATGACAGAACACGATCTGCTTCGAGAATGAATCCAATCCGAGAAGCTCAGGATATCATCTCAAGGCATCAGGTAGCCCTCTTCATATTAATAAAAAATCTAACTTTCTTTCAGCATACGAGATCAATCGAATCTTACGATCCCAGATATGACACTTACGATTACAAGCAAACCTACGCAAGAGACGATCCCTACTTGGGCTCTTCAAAAAGAGATGATATCAGTGTAGAAGAATCCCAAGAGCAAATTTTCAACAACGATTTTAGACAAAGCCAATTCGCGCCAAGCAGTCCTGATGATAACCTCACCTATAGCTCTTATGAAGCTTCAATTCAATAATATTTCCTCTTTTTTGATTGAAATAAATTTCTTTTCTTGTATTAATATATTTGACTTGATATTGATTATGCCCAAGCCCAGGGCAGCTCATTAAAATATTTTTTATTGACAACTTGACTCGACTTGATTATACAATAGAGAAAACAAAAAAGTCAAACACAATAAGTTTTTTCAACGAAAAGTTTTACAAAATTTTTTTAAATTGCTTTTTCTTTCATTGTAATAAAGCAATTTTCATAGCAGTCCAAGATCTTTGAAGAATAAATAAAGAAGAGATAACTGAATATTTTTACAGGATTTTTTATATCGAAACGACAAAGTCTGATGCATTCTCCAATAGAACTCTGAAAAATAATGTTTCAAAAAAGACAAAAAAATTTTACCTCGTAATGCTTAAGTAAATCCTCAAATTTCTTTTCTCTTTCATGATATTTTGCCATGGCTTCATTAGAGCATTCGACAGATTTTGAAAGATTCAGGTTAGGATCTGCATAGCATTGCGAAATTTTTTTAACGCTTTCCCTATATTTTTCAAACAACATATTCAAGTATTTCTGGCGTATCACAGTCTCCATATTGTTCAAATATTCAGATTCCAAAGCTTTGATATTCTTTATTTGCTCTTGGCGTTCCATTACTCTCAATCTCAATATAATTTAACTTTAATTTTGTTTGGAATCTGTACAAAATAACCAAAAAAGATATTCTTAATTAATCGTTTGTTGTGAATTACGAAATTCTCCTTGAAAAAATCAATCAGGCTGAAGATATTGAGAATGGAGAGAGGAAACTCTCACTCTCAATTATCAAAATTCTTTTTCAGGACAAAAAAACCCAAAAATTTTTTGTTCAGAAAAACGTTTTTTTAAAGAAATTTTATTTAAAAAAACTGTCTCAAAGAAGTTAAAAAGTGAATGAAGATGTATTTTTTGAGACTCAAAATTCCCTTAAGTTCAATTTCAGATGTCGCTGGTCAAAATGTCCAATTTTTTTGAAAAGGGCTCAAAAACTTCGACCAAAACTTTCCTGATAAAAAATCCAAAAATTCAAGGGGAAAAAGTCTCTTTCAAAATCTTTCAGGGAAAATCGGAAAATCTGGAAAGACAGACAAAATCTGGATAATTCTGAACCCTGATGGGAAATGTTTTTACGAAATTTGATTGAGAAAAAGTAGTTACTTTTATTTAGTTAAATAAATATATTTTTGAAAAATACTGATATTTGATGTTTGGAGGACCGACTCAACTCCTAAATAGTTGCCTGTAATCTCCAAGTTTAATCTCAATCAAAATAACAAACTTTAGGAAATGTGGTATGAAGTTCGATACCGCAGAGCAGTTAGCCACGCATCAGAAAAAGGTATAGAAATCTTCAAATTACATTTATATTTTTTATAATGCCATTTTCTTCATTCAAATGAACTCAAATGCTCAACCTTTTAGTTTTGCCTTGATGGAGACATGAACAATTTAAACCAACTTGAGAAGAATCTCTTTTCTTCCGCTTCAAAACCATCTCAACCTCGTGAAAGTTCGTCGTTATTGAAAAAATTCCTTTCAACTTCAACTAGGTGCGAAGGATGAATATGATAAACACTATAATAAAGCTGTGCAAGATCGAGAGCGGGATATGCAAAAGGAGATTGATAGAATAAAACTCGAAAAGGCGTCCCTTAGAGCCAAAAAACAACAGGAGGAAGAGGCTCTCGCGGATCTGATTAGAGAGTCAGAACAAAAAAAGGAAAAAGATCTGCGAGCGAGAATAGAAAGAGAACAAATCCAGAAAGAACTCGTCAGTCTTGAAAAAGCCAAACTTACATCTCTTGAACAAGAGAAAAAAACACAGCTCGAAAAGCTCGCTGCTGATCGTGAAGCACTGAAACAAAAGGAAGATCATTTAATGAAAGAGATCGGCAGGCTTGAAAGCGACATGAAAACAATGGACCGAGTTCGCGATGAAGACATCAAAAGACAGGAGGATGCACTCGAATCTTTCAAAAGAAAAGGAAATGAGAATATTAAAGTCAATGATCTACTCCTCAACGAAAAGAGCGAAAGGGTTGCACAGCTCAAAGTTAAAAGAGAGCAACTTGAGCTTGAAAGGCAAAAAATCATGGGAGATTTAGAAAAGGTCAAAACCGGCGATCTGGCTTCACTACGAAGAAGCAACTATGGTGTATTTACAGCCAACCAAATGCTAAAGGATATGCGGGGTCTTAAGAACTATGGCATCCCAGAAATGAGAGAAAAAATCAGACAGGATGAAAATAAACTCGATCAACTCAAAGTAAAAACATTTCCTGTCAATCACTCTCTCTTATTCCATCTCTATTAGAACAGTCAAAGAGGAATTGTAACTCGTGAGCATGTCTATTCTGACTACCCTTATGGTTTATTTTCCCATCCAATTGCATTGAATGAATAACTTTCATCTAGCTTCACCACCTACAAATGTAGATGCCAGTTACCACTTACCACGAAATAGTAGCGTTCCGGCAATCAACAAAAGTCTCGTCCATAACAATTCGATGAACCAATCGGTCAGCCATCTCCCCAGTATCTCATTAACTTTCTCAATGAAATCTCACTTTTATGATAGAAGCAGGAGATATTCTTCCCGACCAAAGTGTTCTTCTCAGTGATCAGCAGGTCCCTTTGGAATTCCAGAAAATTTTGAATAAAAAAGAGTTTGAAAATGAAAGACTCAAGCAGGAACTTGAAACCATGAAGGTTCAAAACATTAAAACAGAAGCAGCCCAAAGTAACCTCACCCTTGGTGAAATGCAGCTCCGCATGAATGGAATAGGATCAAACCCTCAAAATGGCTTTAATATGTATGCCAAGACGAATGAGTTCTTTTTACAAAATGAAGCACGCTCTGTTGACCTCAATGAAGATGAAAGAATGTTGCTCAATCTTCAGGCCCAAGAAGTTGATGCCTTGAGACTTATCAGTCAGATACCAATCGGCACAGATCTCTATCGATTTAAAATGGAGCAGTACAAGGAATTAAGTACCATGAGAGCAGAGGCAGAGAAAATCGTTCAAGAACAGAGACTCTTGAAGCTGAGAAGAGAGTTTGAAAAGCAAAGACGAGAAGAAGATCGGAAATACGAAAATGAAAAATGGGTTGATGAGCAAAGGAAAAATGTTATTGCAACTCGACTCCGAAAAGAAGTTGTCCCAGTTCAAGACAATAATAGATATGACCCAGTCGAAGGATTTGTTATCCATTGGGACTATGCTCTGGGAATACCTAAAAGACATGATAGCTGCCAAATTGTTTTTGGTATTTATATTAATGGAACTGAAATTATTCCTCCTAAATTAATTGAACCACATCCATGCGAAGTTGATACTGCTGTCACAAATCGATGTATCCTTGGAGAAAACTATGCTCTCAACGATATTCCTGCAAATTCCAATGCATTAGTCATATTTGAAGTCCAAATTCTCCCAAGTAAGGATTCAACTAATCCTCGAGTCGCTAGTTATGGTTGGAGTCAGCTGGATATCTTTGACTCTCGAAGACAACTCAGGTTTGTTAGTTATTTATTCTCTGAAATCTAACCTTTTTTTTCCTCTTAGAAAAGGCAAGTTCAAGGTACCACTTTACGAATGCCCAACGAATACCAATCAAGATATTGATGGCATTAAAAACCTTGTTCCAGTCCATGATGGTATCAGTTGGATTTATATTCGAATCTCCTCTCCCGATGATCCTGATTTTGACAGAGCTCAAATCTTATACCCTGAAAACACTCATGTATTTCCATCTTCTTTTGTCAAATTTAATCAATATTCTCCTAGATGGATTACATTATTCCACAAATTCATTTAAGAAACTTTAGACCTGTTGAAACTCAATTCAGTCAACCGTATCCTCAACCTCAGGAAATGGCTAAACCAGTTGACCACTATCAAGATCCCTATGATCCGTACTCTCAAAATCCGGGACTCTCTAGAGGTCAGCCACAGAGATCAAACAATGTCGAGTCATTCTACCAACCTCCTAAACAGCATGCTAAAATGCCTTTGTCAAGTCAAAACGTTGAGGATTTAAACCAATCGACCAAAATAAATGATACATCTATGCATAATAAATCTCTTCGTCAGGGGCCCAAAAAAGCCTTCCAAATTATTATTCATGCCTTGCGTAATCATGTTGCTCGAAATAATCTCAGAATCAGTTGTGCTTTATTGGAAGAAGCAGAAATCGTCATGGATGAAACTGGCCAAGCCTGTGCTTTTAATAGTGCCGTTCATGATCCAAACCAAAACGGTCGTAATGCTACCAACTTGTCCATGTCTACTTTTGCCATCAAAAATAAAGCTCAGGGGGATGATATTGTGTTTGAAGAAAGCCATAAATTTATGAAGGAAGTTGATAAACTTTTCAAAAAAAGCAAGGGACAAAAGGATATCTACCTCATGTTCCAAGTCCTTGAAAAACCGGAACCTATTCAACACGGCAACAGTTCCATGAGTTACAAAGCTTCAAACATGTCAGCTTATGGAAAACAATTAGAATATGATCTATTTGGATGGTTGCTCTTCAAACTCAATAAATCTGACGGAACCCTTTCCACAGGAAAATTCGCTCGAAATCTATTTTCTACACCTCTTAAAAAACCTCCATTTGACTTCTCCAATGAAAGAAAAACAGAAGCTAAACTCGAATTCTCGGTTCATGAAGTTGAATGGAACAATAACAACAACAATACTTCTGGCCAGGAAAATGAAAGTGATGATGAGGAAGAGAAATCCGACCCAAGGCCCAAAAGACAAACCACTCAGAAACAAAAACCCAAAACAAATAATAGGTACTTACTTCTAAAGTGAGGTTTCCCCTTAATTGTCCTATAGAATTGACTCTTTCAGCGATGTGCCAAACAAGTTCAGTCAGCAAGCATTTATACAAAACACAAAACTACAATATGAAAACAAACCCTTCGAAAGAGGTTCAGGAGTCGACTTCTACTTTGATGGGTGCAGAGGACTGCCAAACAACGTCACTGTCACCAAGGCGACTGTCCAAATTCTTGATGCTAGTCTCAATGCCCTCAAATCGCCTGAATCTCAGCTTCCAGAATTTACAAGTCCATCCTATGATCCCCTGTTCAACTTTAAAATTGAACTTCGATCAAATACTGTTATTGCACCAACAGCAATTGCCCTCATCAGTTTGTCCACTATCGACGAAGTCTCTAATCAACCTAAAATTATCGGTTATTCTGCCATCAATCTCTTCATTAGCAGTTCTACTAAACAGCAACCTAAAACCAATTCTGAAATGGTATCCAACCTTTTTTCTGAGAAGAAAGATTTAATTTTTTAAATAGGGAGCTATTTTATTCTCTGGGAACTATCAAATCCCGATTTATTGTCAAGAACCGAAACGTACTCAACCATTTACCTTTGATGATATGTAAGCGCTGAAAAACTTGATTCAAAAATAAACGATGATTTTAGGACACAACTTGATCGACTCCCTGGTGCTTCCGTCCTTGTTAGAATTAATCATGTTCCCCCTCCAAACCAAGCAGATCCATCAAAGAAACCCAAGTCTCGTCCACAATATGGAACAGGAGCCTATAATACCACACTTTATCCTATGAGCAACTCAGAATTACAACTTCTTGATGCACAACAAAGAAGACAAAACATGACTGTCAAAGAGGTTGCCCAAGCACTCTTAGAAGGAAATAATATAAGAAAGAATAACGTAAATGATATTTCTCCACGCCCTCTCTTATTTCGACAGGATAATGAAATCACAACTTGGTTGAATGAAAAAATCCAATTTAATCCCTCTCTTGGTTTTATCAATATGATGTACTTTGCAGAATACAGATCTGATCTCGGTTTTAAATTCTCTCTTGATGGAATCCATAATGTCCCAACTGCTCAACCATACATAGGGCTCACTATGCTTAACCCTCCTGGTGGCTTATATGCTAATCCACCTGATAGGGGTCAAGTCCAAATCTTCAACAAACTTGATTGGGAAGGCCCATTAAATAGTCCAAGATTCTCAAATGGCTTCCAATACTTTAGAGGAATCCAGCCTTCCAAAAATCTACACATGATTATTGATATCAAAGCAATTAATCTCTCAAAGAAAGCGCCGCAGACCTCAACTATTGGCTGGACAATCCTTCCTTTATTCACCTCAGATGGTTATTTTATGTCAGGAGTTTATCAGGTGCCTCTCATCGCAGGAGAGGTCAACCAAACAGTTGTCAGTGGATTGGCTGCAAATAATGCTGATCCCTGGGAATACATTCTTCAACAAATCACTCAGAAAAAACCTCCCATTAAATGGCTCTCTAATGCAAGCGTTATGGTTAGACTATTAGATTGCCAAAGAGAAGTATTATTCCGAAAATATATAGTTTTAATTCAACGTTTTAGGGGAACCTTGAAAGAGTATGGGATTTTACAAGAGTGGACTCCAGATATATTCCACAAAATAATCTCTCTAAATATATTTATAATGCAAATGCTGACACCAAAGCTAGACAAGGAAAAATCCTCAAAACAATCATCCCTCGTAAAGAAGATGTTTTTGCATTCCAAGAAAAAATTGCAGACACCCTTGTCAAGGTTTGTTTTCTTTTTTCATTCTTCACTAACCTTCTTTCTAGGAACTTGGTCTTTAATGTATTAATAATATCCTTCTAGTTTTCCCCCTTTACTTTAAATATTTTCCCATTGTTTTATTTTATTGTCAACTTTATTTCCAGTCATATTGTGAGCATGATTTTTTTCAACATTCAAAAAAAAATTCATGGAAGTAGAAAAGAAAAATTGAATTGAAAATTAATTTTTATTCCAAGTTGTTATTAGCGGTCATATTGATTTTCTTATTCAAAATTTTGAAAACTAAATATATATTTCTACTCAAATTTTAAAACTCGAAAGCAACATGGAGTTTTATATCAGGAACAATTATATCAAAAAGTTTCTTTCCAATTATTCCAACCAAAACCAACTCAAGATCATCAAATATCTCACTCTTGTTGGAATTCAACATCTTCAGGACACAGGGAGAGGAAAATTGCCTTATGGCGATTTAAAACAGATTGCGAGTAAAATCTCTCACGTATATCACTAACAGTCATTAGAGGATATCTCCAAAACCGTCCCAAAAGAGGATAAGCAACTCAATAAACAACTCAATATCATTAAAGATGAACTTGCCAAGCTCAACGAAAAATTCGAGGATAAACTCAGGTAAATTCAAAAAAACCAATTGAAATTTCGGTTTTAACTGTCCCCACAGAACAATGTCGCTCAGCCCTCAAAACCTCATCAAAGATGGAACATATCCAAGGAGCATCAGTGCCCAGAGAGATCACGAAATGCGACGTAAATTCTTTTTCCTCATGAAAGATTGGCAATCCTAATTTAGAGACTACCAAGAAAATGCCAACTACTTGGAGAGATGGCGAATTAACAGGCCTTGGCGAGTCGCAAGGTTCATTTGATGATGAAAATTTGAATTAAACAACTTTTTCTAGGTCGAAGAGCTAATTCCAATGAACCGATCCCGCATCAAGCACAAAAGTCCAAGTCCGCTATTACACTCAAGCCTACTCAAGTCGTCTTCCCACTCGGAGACCCTCGCGAAAACAGAAACTTTGTCACGAAACATCATCTTGATGACACAGAAGCGTAAAAAAAAATTTCATCAAAATTATGAAAAAAAATTTCAGGAAAAATACAATGAATGAGGAAGGTATAATCTATTTCCCTCAAAAAGAAAAAGAAGAAGAACGCAGAAAACAACAAGAAATCCTAAAAGCCAAATACAACCCCCAACCCAAGGCTAAACCCGCTACCAACAAAACTAAGAAACCATCTCGAAGCGAGAAGGAGAACAAAGGACCCAGAGCAAGACCGAGTGATGAAAATCAACATGACATCTCAATTGCAAGATCTGAACGAGTGGATGGATATCGACCCAAACCTCTCCAGCCTCATAACCAAAGTGAGCTCAGACATTCCAAGGTTCATGAAGAGGAAGATTTCAATAGAAAACCAAATATCGCACAAAACACATTTGGCCCTTCCCACCACAAAACGGGATCTAAACACCAAAAATCCAAACATTCCAAAACCCACAAACCATCTCACGATGCCAAAGACAGAGCCAACATTTCCAAGCTCAATCAAACCCAATTTGAACAGCACAAAGAGTATAATGAAGTAGAATCAAAAATCAAAGATGAAGTTCAATACCACAAGAAGCTCTCAAAGCAGTACAAAAAAATGAAAGAAAGCATGAAAAATTATGATAATTATGACAGCTATGCTAACGAAGAAATGTCTGGCAGTTCTTCTCAAAAAAATTTCAATGGCCATGAATATGACATGGCAGAGAGAGAAGAAAGACTCGCCCCCAGACAGAGACAGTCTCAAGAGATGTCTTATTACCAATCGAATTATTATGAGAACTCCAAACTCTTGGACTCTGCTTCTTCAGCAAGAAAATCCATGAACCTGCCTCGCTATTCCAATCAATTCCTTGACCGAACTGTTGACTATCCCACTTCTGCTGCCAAACAAAGACGAACTGAAATGACTGCCAAAAATGAAGATCTCAGCTACTATAGATCATTGGGCGGAGAAAACCAAGGTGGTATCCTTGACATCGCCAACAGCTTCTTAAACTCTCCTCTCATGCAACATCTCTCAAATATTGACAGCAAAGATTCTGATGAAACTTCCAAAGACTCCTCCCCTAATGCTGAGTACTCAAAGCACTTGGCTTCAAATACTCGTGTCCACCACTTTGATTCCAAAAGTCCCTCAGGTTACATCAGATCTCCCAATAAAAGGTATGAAATCGAAGAAGACTTGAGAAGACTCGAGCCTCAATCTGTTAAAAATAAAATTTCTCATCAACATAAATATTCTGACTGGGTCGGAGTTTATAAAACTGATGAAGGGAAAGAAAGCTATTCAATGCTCAAAGAATCTGACAATAAAAGATACACTGAAGGTCCCTCCAAAGATTCAAGTAATTTTTTGTTTGAGACTCGAATTTCTAACGACTCACCATTAGGAGCTTACTATAGTAAAGACGATACTTCTTCTCTCTCAAGCAGTGCTTTTTCAAACTACCTGAATGATGAAATGAAAGGTAAGCAAAAATATTATTCTATCCTCTCATCCAAAGTAGACTTTTTCCAAAAAGAAACTTATGAATTGAATAGAGGTAAAACCTCTAAATCTATTTCAAAGCATGCTGGTAGCAGACATCCTCCAAATATATCCTTCCATACAAATGAAGGCAATCATACTCTTGCCGATGCTTCATTCCCTCACTCCAGAAAGATCACTTACCAAAATCAATTTGACACGAATAAAAGCTACAGCGGTTTTCCTTCAGACAACCCAAATGTCTTTAGAAATGAACGTATGAGTGTCACTCGCCTTTTTAACAATCCTTAATCTCATTTTTTTTTTTCCTCCCTCATTTTTGATTTTCACCAATTTTATATTGTTATATTGCTTCCTTGCTTGAAACAAAAGAATTTTATACTTTGAAAGTGTAAAATTACATATCCTCTATCTGTTCAATATCATAATCATTTAAAGAAAAGAAATTTTGTTTCAATAATTAGAGATAGAGAGCAATATCATCTTATCAATTATAAATCTAAAGATTAGTTGAGAGCAGTTAATACGGAAATTTCATCACATTCATATTGAGCA
>Ga0182738_1001994_pt1 | contig 24738 bp, 24 predicted proteins | sample eDN5th30CBELigMG_FD_128876 | JGI IMG/M metagenome (GOLD analysis project Ga0182738, IMG submission 128876) | Enriched Miracle-Growth compost microbial communities from Emeryville, California, USA - eDNA 5th pass 30_C BE-Lig MG (version 2)... ...
ATAATTATTTTATAGACAGAAAGAAGGTTACATAAATGATTCGAGAACTTACAGAGAAAGATCATTCCATTGTCATGGAATTTTTGTTCCAGAATCCTTCAATCAATCTATTTATTATTGGCGATATTGAAGCGTTCGGCTACCATGCAACATTCCAAAAGCTTTGGGGAGAATTTAAAAATGGGGAAGTAACTGCAGTTCTGCTAAAATACTTTGAAAGCTATATATTTTATTGTCAAGATAAGGACAATTTTGATGTAAACGGCTTTGCTACAATTATGTATTCTAATAACAAGCCTGTTACCTTGTCTGGTAAAGCTGAGATAGTGGAGAGATTTGAAAATCACCCGAACATTACATTAGGAAAGAAAAGAGTCACATATTTTGCGCAATGTGGAACAAAAAGAGAATTACAAGCAACCGAAACAATCAAAAACGCAACGATTGTTGATATTGACAGAATTGTAGCATTACAGCATTCCATCGATGAATTTAGCACGACAGATGAAACAAAAGAAATGTTAAAAAAAGCAATTGAATCTAAAACCGGACGCACATATTTTCTTGAAAATGATAGAGGAAATATTATTTCAACTGTTTCGACTACAGCCGAAAATTCCCAATCGGCAATGATAGTCGGTGTATGCACACACAAAGATTATCGGAATAATGGGTATGCTAGTAAGTTAATGACAGCACTTATTAATGATGTATTAGCTGAAAAACAATATGTCTGCTTGTTTTATGACAATCCAGAGGCAGGAAAGATTTATAAAAAAATCGGATTTGAAGATATTGGATTATGGACTATGTATCGTTAAATTATAGATAACAACAAATCCCTTTTGCTGATGTTAAAAAGCAAAAGGGATTTCTCAGTAATTTCCTATTAATTTTATAAGGCTGTTTTCGTAAAGTTTGTTGCGATTACCCGCAGCCGGAATACACTTCGCTTTCCGTGGGGCTAAGCTTAAGCCTCCGGGGTCTCAGACTGTCTCGCTAATCCCACAGGATTCTTCGTGTATTCCGGCTGCTAATTGTTTCCAACTAATTCTTTTTTTCCTATTGAAAAAACAATAATCCTTTAGAAAACAGCCTTTTATAAAAATAAGAACATCAATTTCCCCATTGATATGCTTATCTCCACTACTTAAGCAGCAATTCTAAATCTGTAAAAAGGGAAATGATTTTCTGTAAATGTCTCCATTCTTTTGATTGTATATTTACTAAATCAACAGTGTAAGAGGCATTTACAGTAACTAACCGAACTGTACATTTAACTGAATCAATTCCCAAGAGCTCTTCTTCCCAATTCCAAATTTTCAATCGATATAATTCCATCTTTAAAGCATCGTATTCGTATGGCTCGATTTTATTAAAAACTGGTGGAATGACAATTGGAAATTGACTCCATTCTTGAATTAAATAATTGTGAAGGTCAAAATCGATATGAATACTAAAAGAGTGTTCTTGATTAACCTTATATTCAACAATTAATTTTGTAATTTCTTTATCTGGATGAATCGATACAATATCATCACAAACCTCGAATAAGTCTTTCTTGCGAGAAAGGACAGACTTAATGGAGGACATTGAAATCGGTGTATCATCCTCTCCTAAATAGCGATTTAATTCATTATAAATGACGGAAAGGGTTGTTGGTCCATTAAGCTGCAAAACATCAATTATTTTTTCATACAAAGTATTCATACGTTTTTCCTCCACTATTTAAATCGATGTATTGATAACTGTTTGTCTCTTTATCTTAAAGCATTATCCAATAATATTCCACAGCTAGTTTTGCTAAATAATGGATAGATAGGTTTAAACGAAAAAGTCCGATCGCTCTTAGGATAACTGCTCTTTTTGTCCACCAGTTAAGCGCAGCATTTCTTCAAAAATAACATCGCTCATTTTTTTATAACCCTCTGAATTTAAATGAATGCCATCATCACTAATAAAATCAGCAATATTCCCAGTTTTCATAAGAGCTGTTCTTACATCAATGCTAGGAAGATTTAATTGTTCAATTAATTTATTCAAATGAAAATTATATAAACTATGCCAATGTTCAATGCCTCCACAGCAACTTATCCAATGACTAATGGTTGTCCCATATCGATCAGCAATAAACTTATAATAACGTACTGGATCGAGCGGTGGTAATGTTAACAAAATTGGCGTGATATTAGATTGTTTCATTTTTGCTACCATATTGCCGATATTTTCAATGTATTGATTAATTGGCACAATTGGATCGTGGTTACTATCAGGATTTTCCGCCACTTCCTGCCATTTAAAATTGCAATCATTTCCGCCAACATTTAACAATACATAATTTGGTTCTTCTGAAAGAACATCTTTCTCCAATCGTTTCATTAATAAATCAGAATTATCATTAAACACACCTTTATTTAAAATAATGGTGTCTTCTGGATTCCTTACAGAAAATAATTTTTCAAGTATAGCGGGATAATTATCTTTAATGATTCTTACCCTACCTTTTACAAAGGAGACACCCCTTGTTAAGCTATCTCCAAAACAGATGATTTTCATTTAGCATCCCTACTTTTTTTCATTCAATTAATATAATTTATTATAACAGAAAAAAGGTTGTGCGAAAAAAATTTCGATTGTAACAAATTTTTCATAATTATTCTAAATAAAAAGGCTGTATCCAATTAATTTGGATGACAGCCAATATGATACTCTTAAGAGTTTTGTATATCGAGTACTTTATCTTCTTCTTTCTCCTCTTTAGGAGTAGCCTGATTTGTTGTACGTAGCGGGATTTCTTTTAAGAAAAACACTAATAAAAAGGCTACCACTAATACGATTGTACCTGTTAAAAATACAGTTGATAACGTATCACCTAAAGCGTCTCTAATACCTTCAATCATTTTTGCAAAAATCGGTTGAACATCTGCAGGCAGACTTGCTTCTGTTTGTTCAAGTAATGGCTTATTCATTAGAGCTTGCGGATTTGCAAAGCCAACAATTTGTTCAGTAATCTTAGGATCAACAGTTGCTAAATCTTTTACTACTGAAGAATTTTGCATCGTATGCTCCAAGTTTGTTTTTAAATTGTTGGACATAACTGTTCCCATTACTGCAATCCCGATTGTACCACCTAGGTTTCGGAATAGCTGTGTAGAAGCAGTTACTACACCTAATTCTTTATGAGACACAGCGTTTTGTGTTGCAATCGAGAATACCGGCATTCCTATACCAAGACCTAAGCCAAATACTATCATACTTAAAATAGCCATTGGTACACTATTCATAAAGATCATAATCGCCATACCAGCTATCATCGTTGGTACTCCAATTAATGCAAAGCGTTTATATTTCCCTGTTTTCGAAATTAATTGACCAATGATAGTACTTGAAATAACCATTACAATAGACATTGGCATTGTTACATAACCAGCATAAGTAGGTGAAATACCTAAAACTCCTTGAACGAAGAACGAAAGATAAATCATTGCACCCATCATCCCAAAGTTCATAATAAAGCCTATTATATTTGAAACAGTAACGATATTATTTTTGAATAAATGTAACGGTAATATTGGATTTTTCGCATTTTTTTCTACCAACACAAATACAATGGCGAAAATGATACTAGCAGCAATTAATCCAAGGATTTGTACAGATCCCCATGCATAATCTGTTCCTGCCCATGAAAAAGCTAACAATAATGGCACAATTGCAATCGTCATAAAGAACGAACCAATATAGTCGATGCTTTGTTTGCCACTTCCCTCTACTTTAGGGAATAATACCATAATCATTCCGAATGCGATAATACCAATCGGTAAGAAGATCCAGAATAGCCAATGCCAATCTAGGTGATCCACTAAATATCCACCTAATAGAGGTCCAAGCACACTGGAAAAACCAAATACTGCTGTTAATAAGCCCATCCATTTTCCACGCTCGCGTGGCGGGAATAAATCTCCAACTGCTGTGAAGGCTGATGATTGAATTATTCCGGCTCCAATCCCTTGAATACCACGGTATGCGATAAATTGAAATACATCATTAGAAGTACCCGTTAAAAAAGCACCAACCATAAATAATAAAATACCAATCAATAAGAATGGCTTACGGCCATACATATCAGATAGCTTTCCAACTAAAACGGTAGCAATAGTGGATGTAAGCATATAGATATTGATCGTCCATGTATAATAATCCATACCATCTAGTATAGATATAATTTTTGGCATTGCAGTACTTACGATTGTTTGGTTAATCGCTGCAAAAAACATCGCTGCCATTATGGCAATCATAATCGACAGTTTTTTCTTTTGTGTTAAATGTTCCATTGCATTCTCTCTTTTCTTTATGAAATTATTAGAAATTCTCGTTTAATAGCTTGAAAATTCGTTTTAAGTGTTGAATATCTTCCTCCGTTAACTTTCGGAAATGTTCCTTCATCTTATTCTGCTGCTCTTTTTTCATATTATTAACTATCTTTCTTCCCTTATCGGTAATAGTAATATTGACCACTCTTCGATCAGTCTTTGATCGATCTTTAGTAATATAATCATCGGCCAATAATTGATCGGTAATAGTTGTAACCGCAGCATTTGTAATGTGTACGCTTTTCGCAAGATCGGAGACATTTTGGGCGCCTTCTTTTTCTAAATGAAAAAGAAGTTTGTATTGTGTAATATTTAAATCATTGCTATTTTTATTAAAATCACTTGTTAAATTTTTTATAAAAGTGCCAAACATTGCTGCGACTTCAAAAAGCTCTTCGCCATTATGCACTTATCCCCCGTCCTTTCTGTAATTAATTCACAAATAAATAATTAAGTAGTTAATTATTAAGCAATTAATAATATATAACTTAATTATTTACATGTCAATTATTATTTTTATGATTGTGGAAAATTCTTTTTAGTATATATAAGGAAGGAGACTTCTCTTAAAATGATTTGCTCCTTAACTAAGTTTTTTAGTACATAGACAGAGAAATTCACCGTTACGGAAAAACAAAAAAATGTCTTATTTAACCATCGATTAGAAGCGGGATGTTTATCCCTCTCCATCAATAAATTAAATAAGACATAACGAATTTTATTTAGTTTTAAAAGGGTTTTTCCATTCCATTAAAACTGCATGATTCATTGAATCTTCGTCTTCCAAATATTGTGGCAATATGGTAACAGGTGTTCTTCCACACCGCAATAAAAACGTAATAACAGGATCTTTTACATGACCTGCGAGAACCTGCTCCAAATATTCCTCTGGGGAGAGCTCCTTTCTATACCTTTTATAGCCAGGCATCCTTCCCCCTCCAAGTAATCGGTCTAATCTTAATTCAATAGTTAAGTAATAAGCATGTTGCAAAAGTATCTTTCCAAAACCGAGTTTTCGGAATTTTTGGGCGAATGCTGATATCCACCACATATAAGGCATTTCCATGTTCATCATTTGTAGTAATATATCCATTGTCCGTTATTTCTTCCCATGTATGATAAGGCTGATTTGGATTATAAGCGACTTGAAGACATGTTAAGGAACCTGCAAGCTCCCCATCCACTTCCACACAGATTGCTCCTTCAGGAAAATGAGAAAGATGACTAGACAATTGCTCAACATTCCACCATAGCTCCTCTGGAAATGGTGGTGGGAAGCATTCTGATTGAATAGCAATTAATTCGTGAAAATCTTTTTCCAGATAATTTCTGACCGTACATGGAATTGGCTGACCTGTGTCAAAAAGATAAAATTCACTATGAAGCGTCATAATTAGCCTTCCACGGTAGAATTCCAGTCAGGATAAAGATCTGTTCTTCTATCTCTCCAAGTTGTTACAGAACCTTTTTCTCTTACTTCATACAATAAAGACAAATCAAGGTCCGCTGTTACAACCATATCATTATTAAGCTCACCCTCTACAAGAATTCCTTTTGGTGGAAACGGGATATCATTAGGCGTAATGACTGCTGCCTGCCCAAAATTTGCACGCATAAAGTCAACATTTGTAAGTGTGCCAATTGTTCCAGTTACTACAACATATACTTGATTTTCAATTGCTCTTGCATGGCAAGTATAGCGTACACGATGAAAACCGTGGCGATCATCCGTACATGATGGGCAAAAAATCACATCTGCTCCTTTTGCCTTTGCCATACGAACGATTTCAGGGAATTCAATATCATAACAAGTTAAGATGGCAATTTTTCCTTTCTCTGTATCAAATATGCGAAAGGAATCCCCTTTTTCCATATTCCATTCATATTCTTCTGTAGGCGTGATATGAAGCTTTGCCTGCTCTTCTATTCTTCCATCTGGATAAAATAGATGTGCTACATTATACAATTTCTCTTCTCTGCGAATGACATGAGTTCCACCGATAATATGCATTCCAGTTTGAACAGCAAATGACCTGAATAAATCTTGATATTGCTCTGTAAATCCAGGTAGTTCATTAATCGTTAATGCGTTCGTCTCATCCCCCATTGATAAAAGCTGTGTTGTAAAAAATTCAGGAAATAAAACAAATTCCGCACCAAATTCACTCGCTGTTCGAACATAATGCTCACATTGTTTTGCAAATGCTTCAAAAGACTTAATGTTTTCTAATTTATACTGTACGGCAGAAACTCTTATTTTCATTTTCCATCTCCCTTTATATAGCGTATTTTTTTATCCCCAGCCCAATGTTACAACTAACCATCACTGGGATTTTAAAAAAGATCTTCCTCTGATGACAACTGCACTATATCCCGATTAACGGGTAATATCACTTCTAATGAATTAGAAGTGTTTTTTATTAAAAAAAGAATGTTTCAAAATAAGATTATGAGTTATTTTTCTATATTTTTCAATGGTTTCACACCAATTTTTTTTATGAATTTTCTTTTTATATTTATGTTCTGAAAAGTGAAGTTGTTCATATTATTTTATAATCGATCATTGTTTACATTACACCAAAAAAAGGAATAGAAAAGTAGCTGGAGATTTAAGGAGGGAAATGAATTTGATTGTTTTTATTTATGCTTTCCTTGGTTTGATTTTGATAGAAGAACTAGTAGTTATCGGGCTAAAAAGATACATAAATGGATCGTTTAGAATGGAAACATATTTCCGTCATCTTTATCGAACATACAAAGTAAGAGCTGATTTAAAAAAAGTGAGTTAAACCTTGGTTTCTGGACGAAATCAACAATGAAAAAAATAGCCAAACTACCTTATCAAGTAATTTGACTACCATTATTTAAAGATTGCTCGTTGGCAATCTTTTTTACTTGCTTTCGTTCATTTCATTTAATGATTTTACTGCAAGCTGTTCGATTGTCATATCGTCCATTGGTGGATTATGTAAGCCTGCTCGTACGTCTCGGTAGTATCTTTGTAGTGGGTTTTTTGCGGACAAGCTACGTGCACCGACAATGCGCATGGCGATATCGACTACTTCGATTGCTATGTTTGTTACAACTAATTTCACTGCACTTAATTCTGGAAGAAGATGAGATTGCTGTTCTACAGATGATTCATCCCATTTTTTACTTACAGAATATAAAAAGTGTTTCGCTGTTTGCATTTTCAATTCCATTTCCCCAATTTTTGCTCGTACACTTGGGATATCTCTAATGGTTCCGTTTATACTATTTGGAGAATAATTTTTCGCAAAAGTCACTGCTTCCGTTTGTGCAGCTCCTGCGATTCCTAAATAGCATGCTGGAATATGCAATAGCCATGGATTAACTTTTTTCCGTCTTTCCAATTTTTCCACAAAATAATGTGCAGGAATTTCTACTGTTTCAAAATACACATCATTGCTTCCAGTACCCCTTAAAGCAATGCTATCCCATGTGTTTTCTATGCGTATTCCATTACAATCCTTTGGTATCAAAAAATTGCCTACTTCGTCTGTACCCTTGATAGATGCAGTAACAAGAAAAAAATCCAATACAGGAGACATCGTGGTAAAGGATTTATGTCCATTAATCACCCAATTTTCTCCATTCTTTTCGGCAGTAGTTTGTGGTTTTCCACCTCTTGTTGGACTTCCTGTTTGTGGCTCTGTTGCGGCACCATTTATTAATGCACCATTTAGCAATTGGTTATAGACTTCTTTAAGCGTCTCCTTTTGCCAGTTTGCCTCATACATATTTCTAACAACGCCCATATGCCATCCGATAGATAAGGCAGTAGATCCATCCCCTTGTGCAATTACCTCTTGGAATCTTACTAATTCATACAAAGAAATTTCTTGTCCGCCAAATTCTTTAGGTATTGTTAAGGTTGTGTAACCAGATTGCTGCAATTCCTTCATGTTTTCAAAGGGAAACGATCCATTTTCATCAACTTCCTTTGCTCTTTCAAAAAAATTTCTACTTAATTCAGAAAGCTTACTTACTCTTTTGGTGAAATCTTTTTCTTCATTAAAAAAATCAGTCACTATACCGACATCTCCCTTATCAGTTCATTTATAAAGCTATCATAGCATTATTTCCATTGACTGATAAGCAAAATACAATGTCAGCATTATAGAAAGATACTTAGCTTCTATTTATGATATTTGTTCTATTTTCCATGCCCGGTGGTTCCTCTGTATAGCCTTTTTTGGCCATTAACTCTGCCCCATGTACCCCATAATCATAAATTTGCGTAATAAGGGGGATAAAGGTTACCGATAAGTCCTTCCGCAAACTAAATGTTGTTCCAATAGCATTACTGCCTAGTCCAAAACTACAAAACAAACTAATGCAATACAACATTAATTTGTCTGAAAAGGGAGCAATGGTAGAAACGGTTGGGCTTCCTACCCAGGCTATCGGAACTTGAATATCATCATCCATTAATTTTTTCGAAAGCTTCGTAATAATTTTCTTGGAAAGCTCTTTTCCTTGTGTGAAGAATTTTTTTATCTCTGGGTCTCTAGTTACTTGGGCAAACCCAGTAATTAATTGTTGTCCAATACTGTTGCTTTCAATGGATTGATAGAGAAAAGAAACTTCTACTGTATTTAACACTCTTTTATCCCCAAAGATACTATTTCCTTTTAAGTATTGTGTACTTACAACCATGTCCACTTGTTCTGGCATAGACACTTGTGGTGGACGGCTCAATGCACCCTTTTCAATTAAAAGCTCGGTGCACTCTTCATAACAATGCTGGGTTGTTACAGATAATTCTTGGAATAATTGAATAATGTCTTTTCGATAAGATCTTGCTAAATGTAATGCATGTAGTCCCATGCCAATTTCTGAAAGCATTCTCATTATTTGCAGAGAAAAAGTTGGTTGAAACAGTGGGGGTGCTTGTTTATTTACATCTTTCTCAGAAAATCCATTTGGAATTTTCGCTCCCTCTGCTTTTAAAATTGTTTCAATTTTTTGTATCTCCTTCGCTAGTTTAAGCATATGGCTTTCATAATAGTTTTTTTCTTTTTTATCTTCATTAACAGAATGGAAATATTCTACCATTCGCAAAAACATCGTTTTTTCTTGATAAGTCATCCATAAAGTTGCGAGTTCGGATGATGTCAATATCTCTTTTTTATTCATACTGTACCCTCCAATTCATTCATAGTATTATTATTTGAAATGAAATAGAAATTATGAATAATAAAATTAATAAGTTGTGAACCATAAAAGCCTCTGTAATCGATAGACAATATAGCGAAAGAAAGGAAATTTACTTTGTGTATCTACATCCCTTGTATATTCTGCACCATCATTTGTCCATAATCTTTGAAAGTAGGATTTCGTTTCTTTCGCTACTTTTGTTTCTTTTTTGGCGATAATTTTAATGTCTGTTTCCAAGTTAAAATCATAAAGATTTCTACGCGTAAAATTAGCGGAACCACTAATAATGGTATCTGCTGTTTCTCTTTCTATTAGCATAATTTTCGGATGATATTGTTCTTTTCCTGTGTTATACCATTTAATATGAATATTTTTAGATACTTTTGATTTTCTTAGCTCTGCTACAACTGGAATATTGGGCAAGCCACTTTTTTTATTGCCAAAGGAATTTTGATTTGGGTCCAATAGTAAATAAATATGCACCCTTCTCGCTGCCGCTGCTTTGATTTCATCGATAACATTTCGATCTGCTAAATAGAGGATTCCTATCCAAATAGAATCTTTACTATCTGTTTTACTGATTTCTTCTAATACATGTTTTCCTATTTTCCCTTCTGTCAGTAATTGAATTTCTATCTGTGTATTTGTTTCAGGGTGTTTTGGGATCCGTGGCAAATGGAGATGTTCATTCAATCTAGCTGCACTCTCTTCACTTTCAAGTAAATCATTAATTATGTTTCCGCCAACACGAAAAGCTATGTTTGAATGATAGCCACTTGCATTATGAATATTCCCACTCGATATGATTGCAGCATTTTCCGTAATTAATAGTTTTCGATGATTTGCTTTTACGTTTAATAGTTCTAAATAGGATAGCACGGTAATCTTTTGCCCACTTTTTGCTAAAAGATTAGGTAAATGACCATTCCCATTTGTTTTCCCCCACTGTCCAAACATTCGCCAAAAAGCAGAATAAAGTGGATTAGAATCTCGCAGCTTCTTTACATTTGTTTCGATAACTTTAATACCTATTTGTTTTAAATCATTTAATTCCTCTGATGGATAGGAACCATAGATTGTATTGATTTTATCCGTTAATAAAACAATACTAATGGAAGGATTATCCGTTTTTTTCTTTATTAGCGCTTTTGTAAATTCTTCTACTAAGGGTGGATATACTTGGTCTTCATTTGTATCTTTATTAAATAAAAACATATCCACTACTATAAATTTCTTCGCTTGTTGAATGTCCTTTAGCATCGTATGAAACACTTCATGTTGAACAACTCTTTTGTTCTGTTTATTTTTGTAGGTGATGTCTGTTAATAGCTCAATATCTTCTACTTGATGGATAGCTCCCTCTACTGACATCCCAATTGGAAGAGATTTTTTCACATGAAAATATATAGTACTACTATATATAATGATAAAAAGCAGGAATAAAATACCAACTATCCGTTTCATCATTTTCCTCCCCATTTGCTTCATTTCTAAAGCTGTTTTCGTTGTTAAAGACTTGCCATTCACTTTTCACGGGGCTAATTCTCAAAATCAGTGAATTATGGTTGCTTAATATCTATTTAGTTTTTGCAATAATAGGAAGGATAATCATCTGTGGATGTAGAATATTTTTTTGAAAAAATGATGAGTTTTCGCAAATACATGATACAATATAAATGCAAAAAGCATTTACATAGGTGAAGGAGATTACGAAAATTGATTATTGGACTATTAATTATACTCGCTTATTTAATTGGATCTATTCCTTCTGGACTAATAATAGGCAAAACCTTTTACAATAAAGATATACGAGAACACGGTAGTGGGAATTTAGGCGGTACCAATTCATTTCGAGTTCTTGGCATGAAGGCAGGCTTTGCGGTAACAATTTCCGATATATTGAAAGGGACAATCGCAACATTGTTGCCAATACTTGCTACTCTTATATGGAACATTGACATAGAGATAAACCCGCTAATTTTTGGGATATTTGCAGTAGTTGGTCATATGTATCCAGTATTTGCTGGTTTTAAAGGTGGAAAAGCAGTTGCTACGTCTGCTGGCATTCTTCTTGGTCATGAACCACTTTTATTCCTTATCATTTTAGCGGTATTTTTTCTTACACTATATATATCAAAATATGTTTCTTTATCTTCCATGGTTGCTGGTTTCGCGGGACTTATCTATTCCCTTATCCTTTGGGAAGATAAATTATTAATTTTTATTCTTGCCGTTTTAACGATTTTTGTAGTTTATAGACATCGTGCCAATATAAAAAGGATCATTAATAAAACGGAGCCAAAAGTAACCTGGCTATAAAAAGGACCGATTTCGGTCTTTTTTTTATTTTACAAGTTTAATTTGACATTAAATGATTTATTTCGTCATATCTTTTACTATAATCGTTAAAGGGGCGAATAAGGATGACCAATCATACTGTAAATTACAAGAGTACTATTGAAGTTGCAGAAGACTTTGAAAATAAAATAGAAATGGTGGAAACGAAACTCCAGGAACAAAAAGCAAATATGGAGCATTTAATCGAATGTCTACAATCCTTAACTCTTTCTACAACCTATAGTGAAAATATAGCCAAAATGGTTTGTAGCATAACACATGAAGTACGTAACCCGCTTACGTCTATTAGCGGATTTTTGCAACTAATAAAACAAACAAATAATCTCCATTCCATTCATCAATACACGGATTTAGCACTAAGTGAATTAACACGAGCCAATGACTTAATTACCGATTTTTTAAATTTATCTAAATCTCAATCAAAGGAAAGTCACCCACTATCTATAAATAAATTAATCAAGGAAATATCTTCTGTTTTTATGAGCGAAGCAAATTTAAAAGGAATAATCTTAAATATTGACTTAATATCAGACGAACCATTATGTATAATCCATGAACAGCATCTTACCCAAGTAATCGTAAATGTTGTAAAAAATGCCTTTGAAGCAACGGAAGCAAATCATTCATCCAATCAAAAAGAGGTGGTTATTCAAACAAAAGTTTCTAGGGACCATCTCTTGGTTATAGTAAAAGATAATGGATGTGGCATGACAGAGGAACAGCTGAATCATTTATATACTCCGCTTAAAACGACGAAAAAAAATGGAACCGGCATTGGCCTTTATGTCTGCAAAAAGCTGATTGAGAAATATAATGGTACTATGAAGGTCCAAAGTGCTATAGAAAAAGGGACAACCATTACCATACAGCTGCCATTCTACTTTTTAAAGCAACAATAACTTCCATTGTGATAGAGAACAGTGGCAGAAAAAAATCAATCAATTCCTTGTTCTTTACTTACAAATGTATCAATATTTGTTATGCTATTATTTGTAAAGTGATTTTAAAATTGTTTTAAAGAGGCTGATGATGAATAAAAGAAAAATAATCTACATGTTCTTCCTGATTGTTGCATTATGCATACTAGTGAGTGTGGGGATGTCAAAGTTTTCCCCTTCTACCAGCAAAGAATCTCATTCTATTTCAGGTAGAAACATTCATGAATTAGCAAAAGAAGAAAATAAAAAAATTACAATAGCAGCTATTGGCGATATACTTATCCATGATCGAGTCTATAATGATGCTCGAGAAGGAGATTATTATAATTTTGATAAAATGTTAGCTAATCTATCCAGTGAATTAAAAAAACCTGATTTATTGCTTGCAAACCAAGAAACAATTGTCGCTGGAGAAACGATTGGGTTATCTGGCTATCCTACTTTTAATAGTCCCCACGAAATTGCCGATACCATAAAAAAAGCAGGTGTTGATATTGTTACTACTGCAAATAATCATGCTTTAGATCGCGGAGTAAAAGCGCAAAAGCTTTCCATTGATTATTTAAATCAAATAGATCTTCCCCATGTTGGAACCTATTTAAATAAAGATGATCAAGATAAGATAGTAGTTTTAGAAAAAAATGATGTCAAGATTGCTTATTTAGCTTATACCTATGGTTTAAATGGGATTCCCGTTCCAAAAGGAAGCGAGTATATCGTTAATGTAATCGATAAAGAAAAAATGAGTAACGAAATTCAACGGGCCAAAAAAGTTGCAGATGTTATAGTAATGGCAGTTCATTGGGGTAACGAATACGAGCGTTATCCATCTAATGAGCAAAAAAAATTGGCACAGTTTTTTATCGATGAAGGTGTTCATATTATTTTCGGAAGTCATCCGCATGTTCTTCAGTCAATCGAATGGCTAGAAGGAAAAAATGGGCAAAAAGGTTTAGTTGTTTATTCGTTAGGGAACTTTTTATCTGGACAGGATGAAGAATATCGAGATATCGGTGGAATGGTAACTATTACGGTAAATAAACTGCAGAGAGGAAATTCGGCTACTATTACATTGGATCAGCCTTCCTTCTATCCTACCTTTGTTGCAAGTAAGAATGAAAGCAATTATATCATGCATCCATTAGTTACTTCAGAAGAAGCCGTTGATAAATATGGTGCTTCTATTTATAAAGAAATAATGGATCATATGCTAATAGAAGGACAGGCAGAGTAAAACCAAATGCAAATATTCGATAATTATAATAGAATCCTTTATAATTGAAATATACCAGTAGAAATAGATTGCTTCCTTAGCATTTAAGAAGCAAAATTCATAAGAGGTGTGAAAACATGAAAATTGTGATTAGTGATAAAGCTGCCGAATGGTACAAGGATGAAATGCTGTTAAAAGATGGAGACTTTATTCGTTTCTTTGCTCGTTACGGCGGATGCAGTACAGTGCAGCAAGGTTTTTCTTTAGGAATTTCCAATGAACAGCCTGTAAATATTGGCGTAGAAACAGTAAAGGATGGAATTCATTATTATATAGAAGAAAAAGACTTATGGTATTTTGATGATAAAGATTTATTTGCAGATTTCAACGAAGTAGCAAACGAACCAGAATATCGTCATGCACAGTAAGTTTTGAGCTAATGATAAAATACCTAAAAAACAGCGAAAAGGTAAGTTTCTCTCACCTTTCGCTGTTTTAATTTTGGCTATTTCAAAAAATAAGCTCGATATAATAAGCGATTTTGTATTGTTTATAGTTTGACCATTTTCCATTCCATTCATTTACGCTTTAGAAAGTAGCATTCAAAAATCTATTTTAAACGCTCGGAAATACCCTCTTCCTTCAAAATTTTCTTTTGTGTATCACCCAATAAGTCAAAATGAGAATAACCATCTTTCCGATAATGGATCCATTCTTCCTTTAACCCATACTTTTCGCCCCAGCTTTTTAACTTTTTTATATCGGAACATCCTACTTTTGTAACTGTCTTACAATCTGGGAAGCGATCATCTAACCAGTAATGAGTTAAAAATGCAATTTCCCCATTATCTATTCTTCTTTTCCACTCTGCCAGCTCTTGTTTTTTTAATCCAAAGGCCATGAAAGTAATCTCCTTTATATGGCTTTACTTGTCTGTTGGTTGCTTTTTAATTTCTTCATATTTATGAAACCATTCGGGAAAAATCTTCTTAAAAGGTTTCGGTCTAAATGTTTCTTTCGATACGATAATATGTGTCGTAGTTCCTTCCACACAGATTTCTTCATTCTGGTTGATAATCTGATATCCGTAAACTGTTTTTATCCCATCATTTGTTTCCACCCAAGTTTTAACCTTTGCTTGGTCTCCATAACGTAACGGCTTTTTATACATTGCATAGACATCATAAACTGGTGCAAAATACCCCTTATTTTCCATTTCTAAATAATCATAGCCAATGTCCTCAATTAGCCCTGTTCTACCTCTTTCAAAAAATTTAAGGTAATTCGCATGATATACTACACCCATAGCATCTGTGTCTGCATAATATAATTCAATGTCTCTTATTGAAATAAAAAAATTATCCATTTGTTTCATACCGTCCTATTCTTCGATTTTCCGTTTATATCCTTGTAAAACATTTTCTATATCTTCAGCAATCAGTGTAGAAACATCTGCTTCCATTCCTTGCTCTAATTGCTCGGACAGTCGTAATGCTTGTAATTGCACTGCTTCATCGATAATATTAGTGGCAAATCTTCCATTTCCTTCAGTCGAAACTTTTGGCAGTTGATTTCGCAACATGGAGATAGCTTCTTCTGATAACGAATAATCATATTTCGCCGCATACATTTTCATTATGTCAATCAATTCCTCCGATACATAATCAGCAAAATGGATAAACTTTTTAAACCTAGAAGTTAAGCCTGGATTGCTTTGTAGTAATGCAGTAATTTCATTTGGGTAGCCAGCCAGGATTACAACTAGATTCTCATTATGCTTTGTCATTTCCATCACTAATGTATCTATGACCTCTTTACCAAAATCCTGTCCACTATTTCCTAATAAGGAGTAAGCCTCATCAATAAATAACACGCCACCAAGTGCTTCTCTAATTTTTTTTCTCGTTTTTATAGCAGATTGACCTACATATCCCGCTACAAAGTCTGCCCTGCTTGTTACAACCAAATGTCCTCTCTTTAAGATTCCACAATCTTTAAGGAACTGAGCATATAATTTCGCAACAGTAGTCTTTCCTGTACCTGGATTACCTGTAAATACAGCATGTAGTTGTATGGGCAAATTCTTTTGCGCCTTCTTTTGTCTTAATTGCTGAACCTTTACAAATGCTATAATTTTCTTTATTTCTTCTTTCACTTTCGATAATCCGATTAGTTCATTTAATTCTGTCGCTGGATTGATTGGTTTTTCCTTGTCATCACTAACAAAATCCGATTCTTGTAGCAATGTATATTTTAAGATTTCTTGTTGATTTGATTTACGGGAACCTTTGCTAAATATGGCATCAAGAACAATATTGCGAACAGCTCGAGCGTTCCCAAAGCTTTCATCCACTTGTTCCCTCTCAAGTCTTTTTAATAATGCTTTTTTACCATCTTCTGTCATAACATAGTCATTACTCGAAGCAATTCTTTCACCAATTGCTAATAATTCACTAGGTGTATAATCAGGTAAATGAATCATATTAGAGGCTGGAAAACGACTTCTTAACCCATGATTACCATCTAGGAATTGACGCATTTCCTCTGGGTAGCCTGCTAAAATAACAGCAAACTTACCACCAAACTCAGACCCTGTCATTAAGGAAACAAGCGTATCAATTGCTGTCTGGCCATAATCATTACCAGATTGTCCCTCACGTTTTAAGCTATAAGCTTCATCAATAAACAGAACGCCGCCAACTGCTTGTTTAACAACAGAACGTACATTTTCTTCTGTTTGTCCCATATAGCCACCTATTAATTGGGATCGATCTGTTTCTACAACCTCTGCGCTAGGCAATACACCTAGTTCATGATATATCTTGGCCATTAGACGGGCAAGCGTAGTCTTTCCAGTACCTGGATTACCTGTAAAGATCATGTTTAGACTTAATTCATCCTGAATCATATAGCCTAATTTTTTTCTTGCTTTTTGGTAGCTTAAAAACTGATAAAAATCCTGTACTCTTTTTTTTACTGTTGCAAGACCGACCATTTGCTCAAGTTGCTCTAATGAGGAAAGTGTCGTCTGTTTTTCTTCCTTTTCTTCTACAAAAAGGCTTGCCCATTCCTTTTTAAGTTCTTGAAGCTCTTCTATTAACGTTTTTACACTTTCATAGTAAATCGATGTATGAAACACACCACTAATAGATTCGGCATACTCTTCAGCAGATTTCAATAGCTCAGACGTTTTCTCAATCACTATTTTTAGCGTTTGTTCAATGGATTCATATTTCGCAACTGCCTCTTTATTATCGTAAACAGTAGCATTTTTTCTCTGTTTCTTAATATGTGCCACTTCATCTTCCATTTGCTCTAAAAATGCGCGACAATTATTTATATATTGCTCTGCAATTTTCCGTTTTGCTGTTCGATTATCGGTTTCGCGAATATTAGGGAAGACAAGCTGATCGAGCAAGTGGCTGAAATTCTTCCAATCATATTGGGAAAGATATTTAAGAGCCATTGTATTGTCTGGGTTTAGCTCAATAGCTTTGTTTAACCATGCGACCGCAATTGTATCCTTTTGATTCCCATGCATCCTGGATAATGCCGCTATCGTTAATAATTGGGAAATTTCTTTTCCATTCTGTGCTTCATTTAGCGTTTGAATCGCATCTAAGATTCTTTTTTCATTCTCTATGAAACCATGCTCTTCAAACTCTTTCTCTAACAGATAAATTTCTTGATCTTTTATATTTGGTTTTACTTGTTCGTTATTCATATATTCACTTCACTTAATAAATTTAGGATATACCTTTTTAATACTAACATATTCCTTTATTTTCGTTAATGATTATGTACCCTTCTCATAGGATTTATCTTAGTAAAGTACCATTCATCTCCTAATATCATTAGTATAAGCATTTTTCCCTTTTTTTCGTCAAAAATAAAGACAGCAATTACTCATTCTTTTCAACCAAAAAATGAGTAATTGCTGTCTAATTATGGTTTATATTTTGAGGAGACAATTATTCCCCTTTTGTTTGAATTACTTGAGCATGTTGTCCTGATTTATCTTGCATTTGCTTTCCTTTGTTTCCACCAAAGCTTCTTGATTTTGTCCCAATATGGCTTGGTACAAAGTGTTTGCTATCTTTTTTAGGATTACTCATCTAATCAACTCCTTCTTTTATATTTTGTACAAAAGTACAAGCAGAATAGATGGTAATTTCTAGATTTTAATATTAACGAGCTTTTTTCAAATGCTTTCTTTCTAATCGTTCTTCAATTTTTTCAATTGCTTCTCTATCCTTTAATAATTGCATTTTATTCTCTAATACTAATTCTTGAAATGAACGTTTGCGAGGTTTTCTCATGGCTCATTCTCCTTTATAAAAAATTTGTATTATCATATTTCCCAATAAGTAAGATAATTATTACATGAAAAGAAATAATTTTTGAATCTATTTGAAAAGTTTTTGTTTTCTGATAATTAAAACAAGGGGTGCACTCCTTATTACTACATTTGTAATTATAGTATATCACCAGCAGTTTGTAAAGCGCTTACATGATAATTTATGTTATTTTCATTATTTTTTACTTTTTATCAATTCTCTCATTTCTTTGAGGGTTAACATCGTAAAATGCTTATGGATAATGTCTCCTTCTCTATTTAGGAAATAGGTGGTTGGTATACTAAGTATATGATATTGATTAGCAACCATATCTTTCTTGTCCATTAAAACAGGAAAAGTTAATTTTCTCTCCTGGACAAATTGTCTAACCCCTGCTTCATTTCCGCCATCAACATTTACAGCAAGGACAACCAAATCATTTTGTTTCTCCTTTGAAAATGTTTCTATATCAAGCATTTCTTTTTTACACGGTGGGCACCAGGTTGTCCAAAAATTGATCATAACAAATTTACCTTTAAAATCGGATAACTCTACTTTATTTCCATTAAGATCTTTTAATGTAAAATTTGGAGCTTTGTCTCCAATGTTTAAACCATTCTTAGCTAGCATAACATCATTTGGTGTTGTAATAATAAACATAGCCATTAGCAGCATAAGGAAAAATACTCGTTTAGGCGACATAACAGCCTCCTTTTATAATTAAATGAATTGTAAAAGATAACTTTATTAAGTCTTTCTTATAGATTATCCAAAATTTTTTTATTTATTATACTTGAGTGCGTAAAATTATTTAATTATTATAATAATTAAATTTCCATAATGGATCAGTTAAGCAAATGATGTTGTTACCAAGTTAACAATGTAATTAGCATAATAGACATACTTTAACATTCTTTATTTCGAAAAAAACAGCCCATTTAAATGAGGCCACTGAAAAAGTCCTCCAAATGTTCATAATCTAAAAGGTATAGTCCTTCATTATTTGAGGGAACTATCCTTTTTTTATTGTATAATTATAGTATTAATTTCAGTGTGGGTGGATACTATGATTCAAAAACAACAGTCTATGATTCTTTTTAGCCCTTTTATGGCTCTATATGATTTAGTCGTTCCAAAAGATAATCTGTTACGAAAAATTAATGACTTAATTGACTTTTCATTTGTTTATGATGAAATCAAGAAAAATTATTGTTTTGATAACGGTCGAAATGCCATCGATCCTATTCGTATGTTCAAGTATTTATTATTAAAGACGATTTATGACTTGTCTGATGTTGACGTTGTTGAACGTTCAAAATATGATATGTCTTTTAAATATTTTCTTGATATGGCACCCGAAGATTCGGTGATTGAACCAAGTTCTTTAACCAAATTTAGAAAGTTGCGTTTAAAAGACGTAAAACTTTTAGATATGCTTGTTAATAAAACCGTAGAAATCGCTATTGAAAAGGGAATTATCAAAAGTAAAGCTATTATCGTAGATGCCACTCATTCGAAAGCTCGTTATAATCAGAAATCACCTAAAGAAATCCTAATGGATCGTTCGAAAAAGCTTAGAAAAGCTGTTTATAAAATAGATGAAAGCATGAAAGATAAGTTTCCCACTAAAACTTCAACGGATATTTTGGAGGATGAAATGGAGTATTGTCAAAAACTGATTGAGGTGATTGAGAAGGAAGATACGCTTGTTCCATATCCAAAAGTAAAGGAACAACTAAACCTTCTAAAAGAAACGGTAAATGACGATATCGAACATCTACAAATTTCAGAAGATAAAGATGCTAAAGTTGGTCACAAGAGTGAGGATACCTCATTTTTTGGATACAAAACGCACATAGCCATGAGTGAAGAAAGGATTATTACAGCCGCAACAGTCACAACTGGAGAAAAGAATGACGGAAAACAATTAGAAACACTGATTGAAAAAAGTATGACAGCCGGCATGGAAGTTGAGGCAGTTATCGGGGATACAGCTTATTCGGAAAAAGGAAATATCGAGTTCACAAAAAAGAATGGAATGAAATTGGTAGCCAAATTAAACCCTTCTGTAACACAAGGATACCGTAAAAAAGAAGATGAATTTGAATTTAATAAAGATGCTGGAATGTATGTTTGTAAGGCTGGACATATGGCAATAAGAAAAGCAAAACAGGGCAAAAAAGGAGAAGGTAGAAATCAAGTTCATACGTACTATTTTGATATAGAAAAATGTAAACACTGTCCGTTTAAGGAAGGATGTTATAAGGAAGGGGCTAAAAGTAAAACATATTCTGTAAGCATCAAATCAAACGAGCATACAGAGCAGGCAAAATTTCAAGAAAGTGACTATTTTAAAGAAAAGTCGAAAGAACGATATAAAATAGAAGCTAAAAATAGCGAATTAAAACACAGACACGGGTACAATGTTGCAAAATCCTCGGGTCTATTAGGTATGGAATTGCAAGGTGCCATGGCAATATTTACGGTGAATTTAAAAAGAATCTTGAAATTAATGAGTTAAAAAAGATAGGAATTCATGAGAAAATGGATAAAAAAAGACGACTCTACATTCAAAAAATTAAATGAGGGTCGTCTTTTTTTATGCGGCCAGCTGATTATTTAGAAATGACCTCAGTTTGTCAGTGGCCTCATTTAAATGGACTGTTTCTTCTTGTCATCATTTAGCCCTTTTATAGTTCATTAAAGGCTTCTGTTAAGACTGGTACGATTTGTTTTTTGCGTGACACAACACCTTTTAATAAAGCTGTGTTCGTTTCTAGCTGTACGTTAAATGCTTTTTCTACTGCCTGTGCTTTATTACCTAAAGCAACAGCAACAGAATCATTATTTAGAATATCTGTTACAACAAGCAGGAATAAATCTAAGCCTTTTTTAGTAATGATCGCTTGAATAGAAGATTCTAATTCTGCTTGTTTAGAAATGACATCATTTGTGTCAACTGCATTAACTTGGGCAATTTCCACTTTGTATGTACCCATTGAGAATTCTTTCGCATCAATGCTTAATAATTGATCAACTGTTTTGTCGCTTAGATCTGCACCGGCTTTAAGCATTTCTAAACCATACTCTTCCGCATTTACACCAGCAATCTCTGCTAATTCTTTAGCAGCTTGTACATCTTGCTCTGTGCATGTTGGAGATTTAAATAATAAAGAATCAGAAATGATTGCGGAAAGCATTAGCCCAGCAACTTCTTTCTTAATTTCCACATTATTTTCTTTATACATTTTATTCAAAATAGTAGCTGTACAACCTACTGGTTCTGCACGATAGTATAAAGGATCACTTGTTTCGAAGTTTGCAATACGATGATGATCAATAACTTCTAAAATTGTTACATCTTTAATGTCTTCCACACTTTGCTGAAACTCATTGTGGTCAACTAAAATAACAGATTTTGTTTCTGAACTTGCTTTTTCAATGAAACGAGGAGCGTCCTTTTTAAAATAATCTAAAGCGAACTGTGTTTCGCCGCTAATCTCACCTAGACGAACAGCTTCCGCTTCCACTCCAAGCTCTTTTTTTAATTCTGCATATGCAATAGCAGAGCAAATAGTATCCGTATCCGGATTTTTATGACCAAAAATCAATACTTTTTCCATTTAGCAAATCTCCTTATTACCATAATCTGATGACGTAATAACTAAAATCATACATCCCACTTTATTTTATCATAACTTACCAAAATTTAAAGAAAAGAACAGAAAAAAGAGGCGATTTTGCTAGGCTTTTAATCACTATTTAATGTTTGAAAAGTAGAATGCCACACTAGTTAAACAACAGACCCCAATAATCTATACTTATAAAAGAAATAAATAAAACTGCAAACAAACTACCCATACAGGTGTTTATTTGCAGTCTAATAGGAGTATGAAAAGCTCCTATTCTATTTAACTAATATATTAGAATTTATATTGATAGTTTTCGATTTCCCAAGCATGAATTGTAGTACGGTAGTTATCCCACTCTTCTTTTTTAGCAGCTACATATTCAGTAAATACGTGCTCTCCAAGAGTTTTAAGACCAATTTCCCCAGCTTCAAGTTCTGCGATTGCAGCATCTAAACCACCAGGTAAGCTATCAATGCCAAGCTCTTCACGACGTTCATCTGTCATATGGAAAATATCTTCGTTAATTGGCGCTGGAGCCTTCAAGCCTTTTTCTACTCCATCTAATCCTGCAGAAGCAATAACAGCAAATGTTAGATATGGGTTTGAAGATGGATCTGGACAACGAAGTTCAACACGAGTTGCCATACCGCGTTTTGCAGGAATGCGGATTAATGCTGAACGGTTGGATGCAGACCATGCTAAGTAACAAGGTGCTTCGTAACCAGGTACTAAACGCTTATAAGAGTTTACTAACGGATTCGTAACAGCTACGAAATTTTTAACATTTTCTAATACACCAGCAATGAAAGAATATGCAGTATCAGATAACTCTAAATCATTGTTTGCGTCATAAAAACTATTGTCTCCATCCTTAAAGAATGACATGTTAACATGCATTCCAGAACCATTTATTCCAAATACTGGCTTCGGCATAAATGTTGCATGCAAACCATATTGAGCAGCAATTGTTTTTACAACCCATTTATATGTTGTAGCTAAATCAGCAGCTGTTAATATATCTGCATATTTGAAATTAATTTCATGTTGCCCTTCTGCTACTTCGTGGTGAAGTGCTTCAATTGTGAAGCCCATTGCTCTCAAAGTCTTGAAAATTTCCACACGAACTTTTTCCCCTAAATCTTTTGGTGATGGCTCAAAATAACCGCCTTTGTCACCTAATTCAGTAGTTGGATATCCATTTTCATCCGTAGCAAATAAGAAGAATTCTAATTCAGGTCCAACTGAAATCGTATATCCTTTTTCAGCTGCACGTTCAACAGTTTTCTTAAGAACATTTCGTGTATCGCCTTCAAATAAAGTACCATCTGGGTTTGTAACAGAGCAAAGGAAACGAGCTTCTGAATAACCTTCTGTTTCTGTCCAAGGTAATACTGCAAATGTGTTTAAATCTGGTAATAAATAAGAGTCTGATTTGTTAATGGGAGAAAATCCTTTAATGGATGAACCATCAATCATGATTTTTCCTTCTACAGCATCATCTAATTGTTGTGCAGTAATAGTAATGTTTTTTAAAATGCCTTCAATGTCCACAAATTGTAGATGTAATAATTCTACACTTTTTTCTTTAACGATACTTTCGATTTTCTCTAATGTAAATTCAGTCATGTTAACTAACCTCACAATTCATGTTCTATTATCTAACTTGCTTTCATTATAAGGAATTATTTCTCTTAAAACAATGTTTTTTTATAATTTTTTAAAAATTTTATTAGGTAGCGCTTTCATCCCTTTTCGTCGTTTTTCTCCTGTTATTGACACTATTCGCTAAGTGGATAAAGTAGGAATATGTCGAAATAATAGATTTGGATGATTCTTTTCCATATAGCTACTTTTGTAAGAATTAGTAAGCATAAAGTAAAGTCGATCTACCATCAGTAACTATTTCCTTTCTACTCTCTGTTGGGTTGTTAAACTATCCAAACCTTTAACGGCTGTTAAATAACCACCTACCCTCCCTTAACTCTTATAGTCATATCGTTTTTCCTATTACACTTCTGAATTTCGTGTATTAAATAATTTTATTATAAATTAATAAAATTCCGAATTTTCGTTATTTTGTGTACTTTTTATCTTCTAATCTCTTGTTTTCTTTTATTTTTAAGGGTTTTTAATATTTCCCATTACGAAATAAATAGCTTATATTAATTGAAATAGCCTTTTTAAGAAAAGGAGTGACTTATTATCCTTTTAACAAGCAATGAACGCATTAGATAGTAAAGCTCTCTTTAATTTTTTTAAAAATAATATATGGACGGTGGTAAACATGCATCTATTAAAGCAATTTTCATTTAGTAAAAGGTTCCCTGAAATAGAAGTTGTCGGTTCTGCTTTTGCAGGGAAACAAGATGATCTGATCCCTTTATCTTTTGGCTTTCCTGCACCAGAATCTCTTCCAGTTGATAAAATGACCGCAGCGACAGAAGCTGCAATGATTACACAAGGAAGACAAGCTTTGGCTTATAGTGGTGGAACTGGTCCTAAGAACATCCTAAATTGGATTAAAGAGCGATCTAAGTTGCGAGAAATTAAAGCAACAGAAAAAGAAATTATCGTTACTGCAGGAAGCTCCCAAGCGATTGATTTAATCACAAGAACACTCACAGATCCTGGTGATGAAATATGGGTAGAAGCACCAACCTTTTTTGGAGCCCTTAAAACATTTCGCTTAGCGGAAACGAATTTGCTTTC
>Ga0182738_1001995_pt1 | contig 24730 bp, 11 predicted proteins | sample eDN5th30CBELigMG_FD_128876 | JGI IMG/M metagenome (GOLD analysis project Ga0182738, IMG submission 128876) | Enriched Miracle-Growth compost microbial communities from Emeryville, California, USA - eDNA 5th pass 30_C BE-Lig MG (version 2)... ...
AATCCAACCTTCAATTTATTTTTGTTAAAAAAAAAGAATACCAAAAGAATTGGATGTGGAGCTGTTTGAGCTTGATGAGATTCTTTGGAAAATTACAACCAAATTTGAGAAAAACGTCATTTAGAATTTTATGGTTCCTAAAAAACTGAATAAGCTTCACAGATTCTATTCCTCAAAGAGAGGTAGATACCCTCCAAAATCCAAACAAAGATGTTCTAAATTCACAAGTTTTCTTCCAATGACTTCTCCAAGTTTGACAAAGCCAGGACCACATAATTTTGGATTTGGATGGTTGTTGAATTTCAAAGATAAATTTTGAAGATTTTTGCCATTTATGCCTAAAGCTTCAGCAAGATTGTCAAACTCTTTATCATTTAAATCTTCACAACTATTTCCAGAATAAGTCAGATAATTTTCTCGAAAATTGTTTACTAAGCAAAATTCAAAGCAAGTTTGTTTAAATTTCTTAGGACATTTTTGTTTGTAAAAAATATCGTGTCTCCATATGCTATTGTCGCTCTAAAAAACTTTAAAGATAGAGTTAAAATTCCAAGTTTACGTTGCAAATGACAGTTGTAACTCCTTTAACTCCCTTAGGCTTGATAAATTGGAACACAATTTATTAATACTCTTCGAACTGAATTTATAGGAACTAAAGGATTATCAAAACCCCCTCATATATCTTTCTTGGTACTATGAAAAATCAAGTTGCAGAACCTGCAAACTCCCTATCTCCTCTAAAACTGACCCCAAGAATTCGATTTCTTTATTATCAATTCTTTTACATCTAACCACATCAATATGTTAAACACTTGGTTCACTTGCTCATTAAAAAAGAGTCTCAGGACTTGGAGATTGCCTTTCAGAGTCTTTATTCCATGCCAAAGAGCTCTCACTCCATTGTTAGTGATATCATTGCAACTAATCAATTAGAAGGGGAAATAATATATTTACTTACTATTTGAAGTTTAAACAAAGTTTTCTGAGCGGAATGCCGCTCTTCTTTATCATTTTAGCCAAGGATTTCAAAGTTGAATCATTGGTTCTCTCCGTTCTTTCAGAAAATTAATCAAAGAACAAGAGACACTCAAAACCTTTCAAAGACAAATTCCAGGTTCTGCAACTTCTTCAAATTTTTGAATATGCTGAAAAAGAAATTTGAGAAAGACTCAATATTCTCACACCTATCAACAATGTTCACTAAGCCTTTCCTCTTCTTACCATTCAAAGTTTATTCGGAGACTTTCAAGATCTGACATATTTGTGATTATATTCCTTGAGAGTTCTCTCATGTTTTTCTCAGTTATTTGATCAGCAAATGAACTACAGTGTTACCATCCATAAGAACTTCAAATATCCAAGATTACGAGTCAAATTTTAGAGATAAGCTTGTCATTCCTCTCCAGTTATAAAGCCTAAATGGTTCCTCCAATCTTGATAAAGAAATACCTCTGCCACCAGAGTTCTTATAAAGTTCATCTCTAATTTGACAATTATCTCAAGTGAATATTGTATTGCTTGCTTTTCTCTTATAATTATGCCATTAGTACTAATTGAAATGCATTTTAATCTCTTCCACATAATCCCAGAACAAAGAGGAAGTTTATGAAAATGAATTCTACTAGCCAGGGCTTTGGTCTCAAGCTCAAGGTTACTATCAAACATTTCCTTTTTTATCATTTTTTTAATATCAGAAATTGCAATAATAATATATGAAGATATTTCTTTCCCCTTATTAATTAAAAATTTTATTTGGTTTCATTAAAAAGTAATAAATCTCTTCTTATAAACATAACTTCAACCTTCAACCTCTTTATGCAGGATCATCGAACAAACCTTCGAGACAGTCAGAAATGGCAGGCATATCATTCAATTGGGAAAACCTCATTCTCATTTGATCATAAGCTTTCACTACATTTCCAGAACAATACTCTCTATAAACCTCTTCTTCGCTGAACTTTTTACTTTGGTTACTCAATTCATATCTTAGTGAAAAATGAGTCAATATTGTTCTCCATGCTTTTAATTTCATTCCAATTTCTATGGCTTCTTTATTTGTTGAATGTTTTCTTCCTATTGCTTCATTCCCTAAATCTTCTCCAAAACTTGCCTCATGCACCAAAATTGTCGCATTTCTGGCTTGCCTCACCATCTTATCATAAGGTCTTGTATCTCCAGAATAAACAAAACTCCACCCAGATTCATGCTTGAAATATACACCATAAGCTTCTGCGCAATGATCAGCGTCTAAAGCCTTAAACTTGATAATTCCAAGCTCCTTCTTCAAAAACTCTTCAAATAAAGCAACATTCTCCAGACACTCTTTTTCTGCCCATTCAAGATATTGATCAATTTTTGGATCAAGGTATTTCCTCAAATTCTTCTTCTCCACCTCTTCTTCTCCTTTACTCTCTTCTATGGCCATGTCTGTCTTCTCTTCCTCCTCATTGCTATCCTCTTCCTCTTCTTCGATACTCTCAGGAGTTTTCACAATCTCCTCTTCTTCTTCAGCTCGAATGTGATGATTGAAAATAACCTTGCAATTTAATCTACTGACCATTTGCGAGAAATTATTGATCCAAGTACCACAAATATAAGGAATCAATAAAAACAAAGGATCATCTTCTAAGCCTTCTTCTTCCATAACTCGATCTCTTTCTCTGATCATTTGTAATAATCCGGCATGATGATCCGTATGAATATGGGTAATATAAATAACCTTCAATCCTTTCAGAATATCTCGAGTCTTTTCTGCTCCATAATGATGCAGTAATTGGAAATAACTTCCTTCTCCACAGTCAAGCATAAATCCATAGTTACTCTGTTGCCAAAATCTCAGATATATTCCAGATACATTGCAAAAAGCAGAAGGCTTCATTGCCTGAGTTCCAAGAAAGACCAGTTCAGGATCACAATCCTTAAAGAAATTCAACACTTCCTCTTGATCCTTTTGATTATTTGCCAGACGAACCAAAAGCTCTTCATATTTTGCCATAAATTTCTCGCTTCTATCAAGCTGTGAAATTCCTTGAACTTTATCTGTGACAAGATAATGTATAGGATTGAATCCTTGATTTTTAGGTGGAACCAACACATATTCGGTCATATTTTGCGAAGTTGATTTTCCTTGGATATTTGGAAACAGATGATGTAAGTCATGAATTCCTCTGGGTTCTAAATCTTTCAACACAGGAAAATGTTCTGGGAAATGCTTTGCCATGACATTTGTCAAGGTATAATGAGCATATTGTGGATATTCCTCTTCCTCTTCTTCGACTTCCTTTGCGGTGGAGGCTTTTTCCTTTCTCATTTCCGGCATCAGAGGCTTGAAATCAGCATTCACAAAAACATGCTGACAAGTTGATTGAAATTGCTGGAGCAATTCATTATAACGAGGATCTTGTAAAACACTTGTTGGGGTCATGTGAATAATAACCTTCAAATCTTCATCATTTGTATTGATGGAATTCGCAAATAAGCAATGGATCTTTTTTTGCTTTAATAAGGACTCAAAATGGGAAAGAGTGGGGCAATCGATAATTAACACAAGAGGGCTTGGGGAATCAGGATCCTTGAAATCTATTGCCTTGTGAATCACCCCATCAACTTCAAGCTCTCCTGCTGCAAATAATTTTCCGATAAGTTGCTTGGTGATATTGTGAGTCTTGAGTTTCTCAGCGTCAATTTTTCCCTTTGCCTTATTTGGCTTGATAATATAACAGAGTGAAGGTTTTATGTCTAAATCTTGTTGCTCAAGTAAGATGCCATGGATCTCAAATTCCTGATCTTTATAAAAATATTCCTGTCCTTCGTAATCACTCTTTTTGTTCAGAATCAAGTTTGGATTCTTGCTTCGATCAGGGAAACCAATACCGTGTTTCTTCATAAATCCATGATAGAACTCCTCAAATGCCTTCTTCTCCTTCTCCTTCTCAATTTTTTCTTCTTCAGTTTCATGCAAGTCTTTTGAACTTACATAAAATTCATAAAAATTCTTCAACAAGTCTCTGAAAAGATGGCGGAATTTCACACTCTCAAGATATTTAGATAATCCTGGAGGACCATATAGCTGTGCTCCTTTTGCTAAATCATTCTCTTGTAATGCAGCCGCAACTCCATAAAGTCCAACAATATGATCTGCAGATAGTTGTGTGAGAAAGAAACGATTTCCTTCAGAAAACCTGACAGAATGCTCTCTTGCAAGCCTTTGGAATTTGTCAGGCATATTGAAAAAATATCGTTGCTGTTCACTTGACAGAACAATACAAGGAATCGATTGTCGAAGATGAAGTTGTATGATTTGGATTGTTATTCTCATTGATTAGATTCTTATCAGAGTTTTATTATCATTAATTTCTGCAGTTTAAGGATTTAAGTTGAAACTAACAAATCAGGGCACTTTAATTAATAAAAACGAAATTCGAAATCAGAATTTGCAATTTCTGATGAGTTTATTTTCAACTCCTTTTTGAGAAATTGTCTCAGAATATTTAAAAAGTTGAAAAGGCCCCTTTTCGTGGGAATTGGCGTGGAGAGAATTTTTTCATACCATTTCATTATCTTCGAGAACAACAAAAAGATCCTTTTTATTCAATTTTTGATTTTTTTAAAAAAGAAAATCAAGAGAAAATATTTTTTTCAATTGAACTCTTAAAATCAAATTGGTGAACTCTTCATGGCTTTCAGAGATGAGCTTCGTGACTTCCATACCAATTAAGATGGGAAATTTTCAATATCAGATATCAAACCCGAATTTGGATCAAATCTTTTTGGTGTTAAAATCTCAAAAAAGTAACTTTTTACATATCCAAGTCCATTTTACGTATTTTCATTTTCTTGCTTCTCCAAATAACGACTTGTTCATAATTTGTTTTAATTCAAAATTTTATCATTTCTAAATCGAAAAATAACCTCTTTAGGACATGAAGAAGGCTACATTCATTCAGTCATCAAAGAAAATATATTTGAAATTAAAATTCTCAATACCGTATTTTCCATGTAAAAAGAATTTGAATTGTCAAAATTTTTGAAAAAGTTCAAAAACAACAAATAAATAGGATCATTGATTTAGTCTTCTTTAATTTAAAAATCAAATGGAATATTTAAATCGTTTCTCCTTACTCTGTCTCGTTTCTTTTTAAAATTTTTACTCTCTAACCTTGACAAATCCCTTCTTGCTTTGAGAACAAACTCTTTGATCTGCATGACTCCAGTTCATAAAAAAATCTATCTTCTACATAGAAATTATTCACCTGAATAACTTTTTACGCATTGACGACATGAAATAATTTAGGAGTTAAACTTAACTTTTTATTTTTGAATTGATTGCGTTTTTTCAAGTTTTTGAATTTCAACTCGAATGATTCAATTCCTTCCCATCTTCACAGCTCTTGTTATCTCTGTCACTACCTTCAGCCTTGCTCTTTACCTGCTTGACCTGATCTGGCTGAAACCTGGGCATTGTCAGATTCCTCTAGAAAACCCTCAACTGGAATCCAATCCTTCTATTAGATCCAGCCTCAAAGGTAATGAAGATAAACAAGTCAAAGGCCTTTCAGAAATGCTAAAAATCTATCTACCGCTTATTCGGAGCTTGGACAGCAAGTACTGGATTCAACACGTTGGCCTTGATGGATATACTTACCTATATTTTGAAAGACAACTCCTGGTATTATTATCAATTGTCGGAGGAGTTGTTGCTGTTGTCGTTCCTACTTTCAATATATTCTTCTCAAAGACGAGACAGCCCGAAGACCTGAGCGACCCTACAGTCAGATTTAATGTTTATAATGACTATTATGAGCTTCGCTCGTTAGTTGATTGCTCACTATTGTATCTATTTACTATTGGAACTATATTCACGACGTTTCGTATTAAATGGCATATTAGAGATCAGCTTATTATCATCAAAAATGATAAATCTGCACAAGAAGAACTTCCTAAACTGAAATCTAGAAGCGTTCATGTTCGTGGAATGTTTCCTGAAGATAGAAGAGGGGACTATTTGAAATCCGAAGTCAGAAGAATCCTTGATACAATGGATGGAAATGGCAGAATTGTCGCGACAATTGTTGTTCCAGATTTCACCAAAATGATTGAACTTGAAAATGCTCGCAAACGTATAGATAATGCTCAAAAACTTTACGATGCTAAAGAACCCGCAGTCAGAAGATTATGCTTCCCAGAAAAATTTAGACATGCTGATTATTATGAAAAACGAAGGCGTGCTATTGATGAAAACGTATCATTTGGTTTTAATTGAGACTGACTTATTTTGTTCTAGATTGAAAAAGAAATAATGAAGCCCGTTGTTTGTTCAGGACACGCATTCATGTGCTTTGATAGTGTCAGAACTAGAGACTATGTCTTACAATACTACAAGTAATGATTCTCAAAAGAGAAGCTCACGTTATAAAAATTACTAGACCAGATGCAAAAAATACTTTCGAGGCATTTAGACACAATCTTCCTATTAACAGGAAATCACTGATGAAGAGAAAAGTTACTTCAACTTTCCAAAAATTTAATGATGAAATAATGCTTAAAGAACTTGAAGATCGACAGTAACTCTTCAAATTATTTTGAAAAATTTCTCAAAAATACATAGATTAAATATTTTCATGGATCCTCTTGAAAGTCCTTTTGATATTTTCTGGGCAAATCTGGGAGGTACCAGGGAATTCTTCAAACTTATCTTTGGTATTATTGCCTTCTTTTTCCTGATTTTCCTCTCCACCCCTGAAGTAAACCTTCTTCTCACTTGAAAAATATCTAAGCCCACTTCTAGTCGATGCTTACATTTTTGCAAAAATTGCCAGGAATGGGTTTCTTGAATGCTGCTCAATATATTTCTGACAAAGATGAGCTTGGATCACTCATGAGACAGATTGTCAAAGCTTTTTGGATTATGATATTCAATCAAATCTTCATTCAAATCATGACTTTTTCTGGTAAATTTTTCGAATGAAGTTCACTCAACGTCATAGCTTATTTTGAAAAACATCGTTCATTTACTTTGTTGCAATTATCAATCTTTTCAAAAGCTTTATTCTACCTCCTTTTAAACACTCTGGTCGTTCCAACATTCACTTTAGTGTCCGGATGTAATCGTCAATTTTTGTACTTCTCACTCATCTCCTCCTCATAGACTCTCTATTCCAAATGATTCTACATAGAGGAAGCTATCTTTTTGAAGTCGTGAAAATGTTTTATTTCCTCGACACTGGTACAAATTTACCATATTTAGAAATCTAATCTCCCACAAGGTCGTTTCTTTATTATTGTGCTATTGCAGAGTGGTGCGTTTTCAGCATTATCAAGTTTGATAAGAACAGGAGAAATTATCAATTCTTTTGGAAGTTCTTGGCTTGCTTATTATTCAAGAAATTATTTGAATGATTTGGAAAAGTGGAGAAAGAAGGAAGCTGATGTCTTCAGTTATGGATTCCTTTCTGCTCAAATCATCATTGCTTTCACAATTGTTGTCACATATGCGTAATATGATAGTTTTATTTATTCTCACAATGTTAGAATCCCAGTCCCAGGTATCATATTTGCGGGAATCTCATACTTTGCAATGAGATATTTTGTCGATGGATTCAATCTTCTTACTGTCTTTAAAAAAGAAATTGACAGTGGTGGTAACATGGTACATATTCTTTCCTTCTATTTCAAACTAAACCATTCCTCATATAGATTGGAAATGTGCTGAAATATGTGTTGTGCGCATGTTTATTACCTCAAGTGGCTTTATCCATTTCTTTTGGATATAATGGATATCTTGTACCCTGTGTATTATCTGCAGTGCTTGTCGTGGTTATGCTTGTTTCTATTTACAGAATCTCAAGCCCCGTCTATGTTGAAGATGATGATCCAGGATTGAAAGAGGAAGGATCACAGAATCTTCGAGAAGATATCAACAGATGGGAAGCTGCTTATAGACATCCTTTACTTGTCACTCCTTCAGAAATTACCGTTCAAAGAGGTGAAAGAATGATTAGTTTCAGACTCCCAACAGAACAAGCCCCAATCCCATAATTTTGTCAACGTATAATAAACAATGTTTTGATGTTTGTTTATAAATTTCCATGTTTAAAAAAATCCTCTCTTGAGTTTGAGAAAAATGAATCGAGATACGAAAATAATCAATTATTGTGCAAAAAACTTTTTGTTTTCATTCACCATTCAGCTTCAAATTTTCCTTGGCAATCTTCAAAGTTGAAAAAAATGAAAGTAATTCTTTCGAAAAGAAGAATTGAGTAAATGCTTTCTATGGATTAAAAATTTTATTCAATATTCTTTTTTATGTCTTATATTTCATCATCTCGAAAAAGTTTGACTTTTTTAATATTATTAGAGTAGATTATTAAATCTCAATATGTAGTAGTATTATTTACTTTTCAATATTTTCCACAATATTGTCTTCAATATCTTCGACTCCTTCTTTGGCAGCATGCTTGATTTCCCAATAAATTCTTTCAATGAAATTTTCCCATAAGGGAGTTCCAGTAGGGTAGTGACAGTAAACCTTTTTGGGGCCTTTTCTTGGCTGTGGGGATCCATTCAAAGTGATTGTTCCATCTTCATTCACAATATAATGGTTTCTTGTCACAGTCAAATCTCCATTTTCATCAATATTTTCTTTCAACTTAATCACTCTAGCGCCGCGAACATCTCCATAGGCATTATATCCAGACTTTCTGCCATAAACAAGCTCAACATCTTGGTACCAGCCACCAAAATCATTCTGATGATCATGACCAACAAACATGGCAGAAATGTCTCCGTTCTTCTTAACATGTCTAAAGAAGCCAGAGTTCACAAAGGGACAGCAAACATTGTCATCGGCAGCTCCATAAGTGTCGCAAGTATCGTACATTTTTCTGTACTCTGGGAGGGGAATGTGCAAGAAAGCCAGGTGATGAACATTGGTTACATGCTCTTCCTTGATCCTTTGAGACTGCTCATCGTACCAGTCAATAGTGTTAAAATCAATGCATCCATAACTGTTCGAGAATCCTTCGCAGACATAAGAACCAGTGTCAAACAACCAAATATTAGCAGCCAACTCATTCTCATCTCTGCTTGAACCAACAGGAAGAATGAAATTGGTGGTGTTCTCAATGGCTTCGCTATTCTTGCGCAAACTCAAAGGATTGGTGTCATCAAGAGCAATAATGCTCTCACGGGGAAAACTACCATCATCATCATGATTGCCAAGAATATAAGCATAAGGCAATTCTGCCTCATTGATGGGTTCGGTGAATTTCTTCCAAAACTTTTCAAATCCTCCTTGTTTGTCTGCCGCAGCCCCAGTCACAGCATCTCCGCTGACAACAATCAAGTCGGGTTTCACCCAGTTTATCATGTTTCTTTGGAGTTCTTGTGTCTTGAGATCTTTCTCGTCATCTTGGTCGGCGGCAAAGTGCATATCAGTCAGTTGCAAAATTGTAAACTCCCCATTCGCATTAAATTGAAGTGAATTTGCGAAAGAGCAGAACAACGAGAGGAGAAGAATAGAGGGTAGTAGGTGAGATTTCAAAATTTTTTGAACCATGATACAAGGAGGATCAAAATAGCTTTGGACAAATTAAAATTTTATAACTTGCTTTAATCAACAAAAAAGAACTTTATTAAAGCTGAAATAACGCTCCGCCCACTTTGATAAAAATTCGACTAATTCTCTAGTGGAATTTTATAAATTTAATTTTCATATTTTCATATTTTCTGTTTTTTTCTTTTAAAAAACACGAAAGATGAGAACAAAACTCCACTTTAGTGGATCATCATCAGTTTATATGAACTGATGATTTACATGCAGAAAAAATTTTCCAAAAGAATTTTAGGAGTGAAAAAAATTCCCTCCTTTCATTAAAAAGGTGGCAAATTGACAAAATTTGCTGAAAGCGGAAGGCCGATAATTAGGTACAATGCAGCTTTGAATCTTATTCCGGGAAATCCAAGTCTCCCTTTTCCTTCATATTTTTTCGCCTAAATTTCCAAAGTTTTTTGTTAATTTGAAAATTAGAGTGAAAGAATTTTTTTTTCTCTTTTTTTGGCTGATTGAGGTTTGAAAGAATTTTTGAGTCTCAATTGTACTCAATTAATCTTGAATGTATTTCATTTAATTCAAGGATTTTATTTCTGAATTAAACTTTGAGGACTAATCAACATTAATTTTCTTGAGGAAGGAAAAAAGTAGAAAGCAATCGATATTCTGATGATCCTTATCGTAAGAAAGTTTGGAAGAATTTTTTTTTGAGAAAAATAAAATTTGAGAAGGAAATTATTTCTCATAATTATATACAATAAACATCAGATTTGAAAAGACACAAACAAAAAATTATGAAGTTTTCATCATCATAAAAGCGGTTTTTTGAAGTAAGAGAGAATGAAAGAATTCTTTTGTTGGAATTACATAGTTGAATTCATTAGAATTCTTCATTAAAAAAAAAATTTTACCCGATCTGAAGTAAATTTCTCCTCCGACTTTATTTTTGGGTTGGAACTTCAGAAATGACAGTCATTTTAGGTCGATGAGAGGGTGATTTTGTTTTTCGAGACATGTTACTTTTAGGACTCTTGTTCTTTTCAGGAAACCGAAGTTGATCTTGGAGTCCGATGTAACTCTCTACTTGTTGAGGTTCAGTTGTCAAAATTTCCCAAGCTTTTTCGTGATGCTGTCTGATTGCTTCAGCAATTGATTTCATGCCACGCGCACTGCAGTATTTACTTGAATTAAAGGTTCGCGATAGAATAAGTGGCGCAGCAGCATCTTTATTTGTTTCAGATTTGACAACTTTAACAACTTTTGGAGGTGACTTGGTGATCTGCTTTTTCTTGATATCTTCTCTGAGACGATGGGTTTTTTCAAGGAGCAAATTATCAATCATGAGGTCAATATCGACTTTGTCTTTCCTATTTTGCTTCAGAGATTTTAAAAGACCTCTTTCTTTCACGAGCTTTGGTGAAGCCAAGCCAACCTTCATCAGATAATGTTCTCCAGTTTTTGGATCTGATGTCCAACAAAGGATATCTTGAACAGTTCGTTTATAGGTATAATCAATCCTCTCTTTAATATTATGAATAAAATCCTTCACAATAACTCCTCTTGGATCATTTAAACCTGAGGGAATCAACTCTTGATCTAGGAGTTCTAATTTTTTTCTCTCACTTAATTTTGATACTGGTCTCACTTTAGGACTTGTTGGGCTTGTAGGTCTCATTTTCTGAAAAGGTGCTTCAGTCTCAGTTGCTCGAGTTTGATAGTCAATAATCTCATTGATAAAATTCTCAGTCTTTAACCTCAATTCATTCACAGGGCTATTGGCCTCAGTCATCGATCGTATATCTGCGACGCTCGAACGCGCAGATTTGAGCCGAATTATCGAAGTAAACTTTTTGGAATCTCTAAAAGAGGATGCTGACTTGAATGCTATCGAAGATGTGGTATTTGTAATCTTTCTTGGGCTTGCAGCTTCTGTAAGAAATATTGATGAAGCGCTAGTGTTTCTATAATGACTCCCTGACTTGGTACTATGGGCTGCTGTTGAGGGTCTTGTCAAAATTTGACCAGAAGAGCTCCTGCTATTAAGTTTTGCTCGATAGTGCTTGAAATTCATTTTTGGAGAGTTGTCAAAGTGACTCATCTCAAAAGGAGATGTAGGCAGAGAGTCTGGTAGATTCATGTGAAGGCGACTGTGTCGAGTATGACTTATAGGAGTCGCATTTGGAGATGTTGGAGGGCTGAAAAACATCGGTATTGAGGCAAGAAAAACTTTTTAGAAATAAATATCAAGTAAAAATTTTAACTAGTAATTTCAAATGAATTTCTGTGGTTTTTTTAACCATTTTATATTATATCCTAATTATTTGATTCAAATCATCCGACTTAGGATCCTTCCTTTCGGAAGTTGATGATGCGGCTAGAGAGATGATAGGCGATATTGTTTTCAAAATTCTACCTTTCGTTCAGAAGAAATCACATTTTCTGAAACAAAGGGATGCTTTGTTGAAATAGCAGGCGAGAAAAAAATTAATTTATTTTCTTGAAGTTTTGTTGAGGAACCGGCTTGATTTTCTAGAGAAGTCTCGCATATCAAGAAAATAGGTTTATGATGGAGAAGACTGAAAATTATTTCTTCTATCTTATTTTCAAACGAAATTTTTCTCCTAAAATTTTGAGACCCTTTTATTTGATTCACGTGGTATCAATCGATGAAAGGCTTTTCATTAGGATCTCTCCTTCACGTTTTAATTTAATAACATTTACCAAGGTTCTAAATTTTCGAAACAAACTTTCATAAAAAAAAGCCTTTTTATTTTTTTCTGATTAATACCTTTGAAATAAAGATAAGAAATTCTTTGCAAGTCTGTTAAACTTGATTTTCCTCATTGATTCGATAAAAATTGAGATTCTTATGGCAAGGTTTGACAGAAGAAGAATCAATGAGAGTTTACTAAGTTTAAATCATTTCACCAGTAATTTGGTTTTCAAAACCTGTGTAAAAGTATCCTCATGAATATTGCTCGAAACAGAATCGAACAAAAAACCTCGCCCGAAATAGGATCTCACAGCTATTTTCGGAATATAAATTGTCATAATTTGAATGAATAAAGATTTTACTTCAAAACCAATCTTTTGCTTCGGACCTGAGTCTCCAAATTATGTCAAATGTTTTAATCTTTCATTTTAAGCGGGAGTTTGACCTTGTTCGCACTTAATTTCAAGGATTCAAAGATAGTTTTGTCTATTCTCTGAAAGCCAAATACCTTGAAGAGTTTAAAAATCACTCAAGGCATCTCTACCAGAGAGATTTTTAAACCCTTGTCATTCCAACATTTCAAGGTCTTGAGAGAAGATTTGAAGGCCCACAAGGTTCTGATAGAGCTCGAATGCCCTTGACTCAACGAAAATCTTTTATCACCATGTTAAGACAAATTTAGAGTGATCAAGCTTCAAAGAAGATCAGAAAAATCTTTTTGTTGATTTTTAATAGATTTTGAGTTGGGGAAAAGTCTTGTCAACAAAATGAAAAAGATGAAAATTTTCTACTGAAAAGAAAGGGATTTTGGACTTTTCTCTGTCCCTTTTGTGAAGAAAATATTTCCAACCATTTTTTTCTAAAAAAACTTCTGAGAGAAACTTCCACTTTAAGGCTTTCCAAACTCTTTCCAAAATTCCAGACATGAAAGAATGTCTTTTCAAAAGAATCTGATATTCTCCTCCAAAAGTCCAATAAACTCTTTTTTCCTGGAGAAGGTTGAGGAAATTTTTTCTTTTTTTGTCTATTTGTTTTTCCAATTCGATTACACAAAAGGGCTCAGCCATAAAAGTGTAAAATCCTAGAAAAGAATTTTTTCGCAAGGAAATCATTCAACTCATAAAAAAATTTTCGAAAATAAAAGAATTTTGTTGGAAATTTCTCCCCAAAAAATGATGAAAAAAAAATGATAAAAAAAACTTGTTAATTTTTCTTTTTCTTTTATTTTCAGGAAAAGGGATCAGATCTGACAAACTTCTGAGTTTGTCAAAGAATCCCATAAAGTCAGCCAAAATAGGTAATTTGGAAATCCCTTACCTCCCCCATTTGAAAAATCACTTTAAAAAGATTTTGGAAGGATGCCTAAGTTAATTTTTAGAGTTTTTTGAATTGGAGTCCCTTTGATTCTGAGAGAAAAATTAAAAAAAAAGAATGAGTTTTTTCTCAAGGCAGTTGAAAGGAGGATCGTGCTGAAAATATTGTTATACCACAAGTGACGATTTTCCTTACGGCAAATGAAAAATCAGAAAACAAAAAAATTTTCAAAATTTCACTTTTGACCCCAAAGAAATTTTCTGAGTTTTTTCTTGTTTTTTTTAACAAAAAGAAGTTCGGGAGAAAGAAAAGTGATTTTTCGTCAGACATCACAAAATTACTGTCATTCTTTATTTGAGCTGGTATCAATAGGACCTCCTTGTAAGAAGAACTCTTTATCATGAAAAAAGTTTTATTTGAATCAAAATTTAAAAGAAACAAAATCGATCCTTTTTTTATGGAAAGAAAAAGGCGAAAAATTTTAGAGAGAAATTTGTTTCCGAGAAACTCTCAGGAGTTTGTGAGATTTTTTCAGAGTGTACCATTTATCAACTTAACTTTTTTATCCTTCTTTTTCAGTAAAACTGAATTCGGAATTTAAATTTTATCCCCACATCTCCAGCCAAAATTAAAATAAAAAGCAAACTCTGCGATTTTATGCAACCTCGAAAGACAAATCGAATTCGAGAAACCAAGTGGAAAAATTTTACCTGTCTTCTTATTCTTATTCTGATTTCAATAAAAATCTCAAATTAAATTTCGCTCCATGATAATTAAGCTATTTTAGTATTTTTGTATTGGGTTCGAAATTTTGGGCTTCTTTCTCCAGGAAACATCTAATTTTTCCAAGACAAACATATTTTTCCTCCGAAATTGTTCACAAAAAAAAAATTTGCGGCCCTCAACTCTCTCTCCCAAAGAAAATTTTTCAAAAATCTGATTCCAAAACAAAAGCTTTTATATCACCTTTAATCAATTAAAAACCAGTTTCAATATCCTCATCATCAGACTGTTAACTTTTTAGAGGGAGTGATTTCTTGAATCTAGATAACTTAATTAAAAAGTTTTGGTTTTAAAGATAAAATCAATATCATAATTCTTCAGAAGAACAAATCTAGAAACGAAAATGGACAAAAGTCATTACCAAGTCATTGAGAAGCTTATCGAGGAAAATAGTATGATATCAGGTTTCGATATCTACTACTTAGGCTTCTTCTCTCATTACGTTCCCAATATGCCTATCGAAGACATCTTCTCTCATATGAGGAATATCATTAATCTCTTTAGCGAGGACCTCATTACGAACGAAGTTAAGATTGATTTGTTGATCAAAATGCTCATCAAGAAGATTGATCCAAGCCTCCTTGGGATTGTCGCGCCAGAAAATGGAGGAGATATAGAAAATGAGACCAAAAGAGTGTTGAATGAGTATTTCAATCACATCATGAAAATTATCCCAAAATATAGCAGTGTCAACAAATTTGAACTTTTCTACATTGGTCGCTTTCATGCAATCTATCCCTCCTACAAAATTGCTGAACTTTTCCTTCATATCAACAATATCAATGTATTGGTCAGCGAGGATCTGATTGATGAGGAAACTCAAATCGATTTCCTCCTCAAAATCCTCAACAAAAAGCTTCAATCAAATAAAAACACTTCCAAGGTCCTTCATATCCCACAAGAAAATGAACCTGTCAACCCATATCCTAATTCGGGACCTCTTGTGAAAGCAGAACCAACCGCAGAAGAGAGCGCATTCCGCCCAGCTTCTCCAGTCGCCAATCCTCAGCCATCTGGAGCAAACCTTCAGCAAAAAAATCAAAATGAAAATTCTCAAAATAATCGCGCACTTTCTCATTCAAATTCTCTCAAGGATCCTGAACCAGAAAAAATTGTTGAAGAACCTCCAGGACAAGAAGAAGCTCCTATTCAAATGGAAGAGGAACCTGCTCGCCAGGAACCTCAAGATCAGGTCGAAGAAAGAGAGAAGTCAATCCCAGAAGAACCTGCAAATGATAATCTTCAAGAGGAAGAACCTCAAGGTGCAGAAATGCAAATTGAAAATGAAAAGACCGAGGAGAGTATAAATCAAAATGAGAAGAGTCAAATTGAAGAAAGATCCAAAAGCCTGCAATCAAAAGGAAGCAAGGCGAGTCAGAATGAAGAAAATTTTGAAAAGGAAGAAGAACAACAAGAGAAGCCAAAAAGTGAGGGAAATGCAAGTGGAGATTTTAGTTTTGAAGAAGAGAAAGAGCAAGAAAAAGCACCAGAAGAAGAACATCAAGAGGAGCCGAAGGATGAGGCAAAAAGTGAGGGAAATGTCAGTGGAGACGTTAGTTTTGAAGAACAGAAAGCTCCAGAACAAATGAGTGGAGGTGTGACTTTTGAAGAACAGAAAGAACCACAAAAAGAGGAAGGAGACATTGATGATATATCAGCCAAGTCTGAAGAAGAAGGAGGAGGAGGAGGTAATAAAGCTTCTGCCACGGCCATGGAGGAGGACATTCAAGGAACGATGGCTTTAGATGATGGTCATCAATGGAATGAACACAAAGAAGAGGAAAAATCCGTAGCTTCCTCGAAAAAAGGAGAAAGATTCAATCCAACATTGATGCTAGAAGGAGAAATCGAAAATTCTTATAGGGTTGGTAGACAAGGAACAAATGTTACAGATTTATCTGATACAACTGAAGTTCTAGGATTATTACAAGAAAAGCATGAAGAGAATAATGGATCACAAGGAGCAAAATTCAGCCGCGGAAATACCAAGAGCAGTGTTGACTTGCAAAGAAAAGACACTACCAGGAGTGACGATTTAAGTGCGGATCTTCAAAGAAAAGATACCAACAGGAAGATGAGCGATGACCTCAGTGCTGACCTTCAAAGGAAAGACACCAATAAGAAGATGAGTGATGACATCAGCGCAGGGTCTGAACCAAAAAGCGAAAATACTCAGAACCGTGACCGTTTGGATAGTGATGATTTGATCTCAGATATCAAGAGAAAAGCCCCCATTAATCGACAAGAAACCCAACAAAGTCAGGTAAGCGAAACCAAGTCGTTCAAAAAACCTCAATTGAGTCAACAAAGTAGCCACCAAGACTTGCTTGATCTCTATCAGAAAATGTATCCTAAAGCCCAGCATTCTGATAAGCTTGGAACTCTTGATGAAATCCTAAATAATCTTTTTGATGATACCCAACAAGAAGGAAAACTCACTCAAATTTCAGCCAGTCAAGTTTCTCTTCCTCCTATGACAGGCCGAGATCTCTTTAAAGCAAGAAGAGCCCCTGATGACCCTTCTCAAAGTCAACCGTCTCTTGAGCATAAAAAACCAGATTTCACCAATACTCTTATGGATGAAAATACTGAAATGGAAATTGAACCTCCCAAGAGACCTGAGCTTGCTACTCAGAAAAGTGATCGCAGTCTTGGATACCAAAGAAGTGGATCTGATTTGACAGCGGGTGAAGGCCATCCACAATTCAATATCATGGAAAGTCAAATGACGAACCCAGACAACTCTTTAATTCTCCGTTACAAAAAGCAAGGTCCTGAGGAAAATCAAGAGGATGATGAAAATAAAAGTTTGGCTCGTGCAGGATCAGTAGAAGTTCCCGACGCTTTTCATCAGCCAGCAAGCCAGATTCCAGGAAGTCAAGAGTCACATTCAGTATCGGATTATATTGCTCCAAAGATTGAAAATACTCAGCTTAGACAATTAGTCGAAGCTCCAACCTTGGCAGACGATGTTGAAGGAGAAGAAGAGGAAGAAAAAACAACATTTGAAGTGCCTCCTCCAAGGAACCCTGCAACATTACGATTTGCAGAGACCCATAAAGAGCCAGAAGTCAAATCTGAACATTTGGCAGATACATTGGTGGATACGAATAATTCTGAAAGACTTGGACAAACTCAAAAGTCAGCTGTCAGTGATCATGACAATGGAAGTGATATAAGTTTTGATGAGATACCAAGTAGCCCCAGAACTTTAAAGGACCCAAAACCTGAACCGGAACCTGAAAAAACTCCTCAGATCGCAATTAATGGAAGCGTTTTCTTAGAAAGAAAAGAAGTACCACGCAGTCGATCTGGAAGTAATAGTCCTATGAGACCAACTCAAATTGAAGAGGAAAAACAACCTCCCCCTCCTAGAATTGTCGTTAATCAAGCTCCTAAAGAGGCTGAGGAGAGAAAAACTAACACCGCCATCAATAGAAATACATCACAGAATGTAAATACAAACGCTTGCTCAATTTGTAAGCAGGACCTTGCGGCAAAAAAGACTCGAGACCTTGAGGTATGCCACCATAAATTCCACGAAGACTGTCTCAGAGAATATTTGGAAGATAACGTTGATGGAAAATACTTCCCAATTGAGTGCCCAAAATTGGATTGTGGAAAGAAGCTGAGATTGGTTGATCTTATGGAGGTTTTAGACCAAGACTACTTGGAAGATTACGTGATTCTTTCTTTAAAAATATTCACTGATAAAAATGAACGAGTTGTTTGCTGCCCAACAGCAGGATGTTCCTACGCATTTTTAGGAAATAATGAGAGCCATTTCAAGTGCCCAGTTTGCAAAAAGGATTATTGCTTGAAGTGTCAAATGGATTGGCATCAAGGAGTTGATTGTAAATATTATGAAAATAAAAAGCGAAAAGAAGGTGTCATGAGTGAAGAAAGATCCACCAAAAAATTCAAAAAGTGTTCTAAATGTGGTACCTGGACTCCTAAAATGGCAGATTCCCATGTTATGTATTGCCAATGCGGAAATAGATTCTGCTACACATGTGGTCAAGAAAGAGAAGAACGTAGTTGTGAATGTCAAAAAAGCTCAAGTTATCGACCAGTCGTCCATCCTGATCTCTTCCATCAGTAAGAACAAGAAATTTGATTTTAATTTACCTTTTTAGGATTATGCAAACACCAGATTATTTCATTAATTTTGATCCCAAAGCTCATCAAGATGATAATCTTCATTTCTACGAACCAGCTGGAACAAATGAAGATTTCGGGCCAGGACCAGGCGTTGTGAAAAAAGTTACCCCCACTCCTGGAGGCCCTCAAAATGTGGCAAAGGCTGGTGATGAAGACAGCGATGAGGACGAGGATATTAGCTATAAGGGCGACAATGAAAAAGATGACGATGATATTAGTTATGATGGAAATCCTCCTGAACCTGCAAAAGCCAAACAAAATGTGAAACCTTTAGATACCCTTGATGATGACATTAGCTATGATGGAAATCATGATAAGAGTGCTGATGATCTCAGTTATGATGGAAATACAAATAATAATAAGAATAATCTCGCTACAAATGCTAAACCAAAAGCTACAATCGAAGATGATCTCAGTTATGGTGACGATGGTGCCAATAGCGATATTTCTGCATAAATAAACTATCGTATCTATCTTTGTTATTATTGTCATTTTTAGTTTTTAGTTATTCTTTTCAGAAATGAGATTGAAAAGTTCAAATATTATTATTCGTTATTTACATTTGGTCAATAAAGGTTATTCTAGAAATAAACTTTTACTAAAAGGGCTCACTAAGGACCACATTTTGAGTTTTTAAGAATTATTGATGAAAAACCTTTAAATTTTTATTCTTGTCATCTGAAAGATTCCTGCTGGAAAGAGGAAAAAAAAACAACGAACGAATTCTGATCTGACTTTATTTTAAAATTGGGCATATCTCAAGATGGTGTTCAAACAAAACCGTCTTTTGCAAGTAAATCTTGATGCGAAAACAGAATTTTCACAAGTCGATCAAAAAGCTTTTTCTCCAAAGTTCTTGAACATTGAGTTTCAGGCTATTTCAAGGAGAATAGGAATCTCTGAAACACTTTGAAGCTAACGCCAACATATCTGTTCAACATTCTAAAACATTATTTCAGATTTCCGAAATAAAACTGTTGTGGAAAATTTTTTATAAATGATCAAACCTAAAACATTAATATAATTCTGATAGGACACGTAAACAGAAATCATTATTAATTGGTTAAATATTGTATTTATCTTTCTCGAAATTAATGTTAATCAAATTAAAAGTTTTATCCTATTTTTATCAACCCTTTAATCTATAACCCTCATATTCAATAATGAGAATAACACTTCAAATTGTTCAAAGTCATGCGAAAGAACAGACACCTTGTATTATTCTTTCGATTGAGAATCAAAAATATTTCTTCAATGTTCCTGATTCTTTTCAGAGATACTTTAAAGAGCATTCTGTCAGATTTCCTAAAGGCGGAAAAATCTTTCTGACTCAGCTTTCGTCAGATCATATAACTGGTCTTTTTGGGCTTGTTCTTACCTTGAACGCTCAAGGACTTGCTGACAATTCCCAGATTTTCGGCCCCCCTGGATTCTGCAAATATATTGATAGCATCAGATTCCTTATTGGACATAGAGTTCTTCCTTTCAGTCTCTATGACTTTTACAATAAACATGAAAAGCTTGTGGGAATCAAGTCAAATGATTTTGTACAGGAAGTTTTCAATCGCAAAGATTATGATGCAATCTTCTTCAAAATGAATGATTTCCTTCTTCAACAGCAAAAACTTAAACCTGAACTCATCAACGATGCCCAAGATTTCATCAAACAAGATACCTTCTATAAGGATGAAAATTTAGAAATCTACCCTGTTCTCTCATGTGGAGAAGACCCGACTCAAAAACCTTCGCTCTGCTATATCTTGAAACCAAATAAAATTCCTGGAAAGGTCAATGCTGAAAAGCTCAAAGCCAATAATATCCAGCCAAAATATATCAAGAAACTTCTTGAAGCTGAAGAGGTTGAAATTGAAGGAAAAACCTACAAACAAAAAGACTTTAAAGACCCGGATAATCCTTCTCCTCTCGTCGTTATTATCGACTGCCCAACTGAGCATCACTTGATTTCTTTGGCTAATGATAAGCGTATCCAGAGCCTTTTTGCTGATAAAATTGACCAAAATGAAGAAGTCGTAAAAGCCATAATTCATTTAACCCCAAGCAAGGTCTTGTTAGACCCCAAATATACTGAGTTTTTGAAATGCTTCTCTACTGATTGTGAACATATCTTTTTGAATGATGAGATTAAGCCTCTCCATACCGAGTTCAAAATTGAAAAGCCTAAAAAGAAAGGAGAACAACAAGTTGCTGAAAAGCCACAGTATAGGCATTTCCTCCTCAATAATCTTTTTGCCAAGTACTTCCCAGATCACTTCCCTGTTCTCGATGATTTAAAACTTGACCCCAAATATGATCTCCAACAACTCTTCCCTTTCTTACCAAAGAAGACCACCTATCAAAAATTGGTTGAGTACGTCCTTGCTCCCATCAAGAATGAAGGGTTCTGCCCAGTGAGCTTCTCAGGCGATAAGGTCTCTAAAATCTCCAATTTTGTTGAGAATGAAGCTTTCCAGAAAAAATACAAAAAGTGGCTTGCCATCAATCGTGAAGAATCAAAACCTGACCATCCAGTCCTCAACTTGTTCAAAAACTGTGACCCAGAACTCGTGTTCTTGGGCACACAATCCATGATGCCTGGCCTTTTATGTAATGTCTCTGGTATTTATCTCAGATTCTGGCAGCAAAACAATATTGGTGTCGTCCTTGATTGCGGTGAAGGAACCTATATCCAACTATTAAACCATTATGGAGCTGAAAGAACTCGCCAATTCCTCAAAAATCTCAGAGTCATTTATATCACCCATATTCATGCTGACCATCACTTGGGACTTTTGCAACTTATCAGAGAAAGAGATCGTGTCATAGCCGAAGACAATGCCCCAAGAGATCCCGTCTTCTTGGTTCTCCCATTCAACTGTGGAGCTTGGGTTAGCAAATTCTCTAAAATGGTTGACAATCTCAACTATCTTGTCGTCTTCAGTCAACATATCAAAATCGAAGGAAGCAAAGATGACTCCAAAGTCACCGTTCAAGAAGCTACGGCAGGCGTACTCTTGCAAGAAAGAAAGACTGAACCCACTGTACAAGAAGAAATCAAAACTTCTGATCTCACTGACAAAGAGGAAGGAGATGATGAATTTGAGTATTATGAAGACCCTGAAATGGAGCAGTATTTATTGATCGCTGAAAAAGAATCCTTGGAGAACGTCCAATTATTCAAAGAATTCTTGATTTCTAAACTTGGCATCACCAAGTTTAATTCAGTCGACGTCGATCATTGTCCTCAAGCATATGGTATCTATATGGAATACACAGATGGGTGGAGATTTGTCTATTCAGGAGACACCAGGCCCTGCCACACAATGGTTCAAGAAGTTGGAACCTCGACCATTTTGGTCCATGAAGCTACCTTTGGTGAAGAATTGCAGGATCACGCCCTTTTAAAGATGCATTCAACTGACAAAGAAGCCATTGAAGTCGGAATGGCATTAAGAGCCTGGAGAACTATCTTAACCCATTTCTCTCCCAGATATGGTGTTATTAACACTGAAACCAAAAAAGAGAAAGTGAAAGATGATTATTATTACTATGCCAAGAATAATGTGGTCAGAGCCTTTGACCATTTTGGAGCGAGATTCTCAGAACTCGAAAATATGCCCACTCTCTCTAAATGTATCGCCACTATAACGAATGAGATATAACCTAATTTTTTGAGAGAAATAAATGATTCATACATTATTGGTTTGTTTCTTTACAATTGAAATAATATTATATCATAAGAATGAGTAAAAGATTTATAAATAATAAGAATTTGATTCCACCATCAAGAATTCCCTATAACAATAATCAGTTTCATTATCAAAAAAATATTTCGAACTTGATAATTACATATACTTAAGAAACAATTTGAAGAATTCCCTTCGTTATTCGAAGAAGGGAATAGAAATTGACATGCATCACCTGACCATCCATCTTGACATTGACATGTATTATTGCTGCTACAAATCCCTTTTCCCCAGCATTGTTTGATACAATAGGCTGGAGCTTGAGTCAAACAGAAATTTGTCGCATTTGGACAATCGATAACTCCAAAATATCCTGATACAGATTTTGGTTTTGCTTCATCTGTACATTCAATTGTTTGGTTACCAATTTGTATTCTGAGGAGGTAATTTCCTGTAGTCTCATTCAATAAAACACACTGAAAAATTTTAGGAAAAACTTTTTTGCCTTACTTCTTGTTTAAAACAATAGGTGGTAGTGGTTTGGACAGGGCCAATAAAGTAATTTTCATTCGCTAAAGTGCTTTGAAAACATTTACTACCTTGTCCAAAACCTTCTTCGGCAAAGGGGCTTGATACTAAACTTGAATCTCCACAGTCACTTTGGCTGTATGAAGTATAGTATGGGCAGTTGTTCGAATATGGGTCAAATGAAATTGTAGAGTTTTCCCAATAATCATATGCAGAAATTGGGTTGCCGACAGTTGCTCCGCAAAAACCTTTAAATCGACTCCCCCATTCACAGCCTTCACTCAAAAGAGGAGAACAAAACTCTGGAAATGCAGCTTTTTTATCAACTATGCATTTCGCTTCAAGGAATGAACATCCCTGGTTCTTTCCCCATGTTAAAGGCTCCGCCATGCTGTAATTCACCTGATACCAACCTGATCCTTCCAGTAGAGCAAGTGTAAATTCACTCACGACTGGAGTTCCAACATCATCTGCAGTCATATACTTTGAAAAATTTTTCTATAAAATTCATCTTTAACAAATTTATACTTCGTTAAACACAATTCTTCTTTCCCAATGCGACCCTGTAGTTCCAGAAGTTCCTTGATTCTCAAGATCAAGCCCATCTAGAGTTGGACATTGATAATATTCTCGAGCGCTTTCAAGAACTTGGGGCAAGATAATTGTATTCACCAAGACTCCTGTTCGATTTGCCACTCTTTTATCATAGGCATTTATCAATTCAATTCAATGCTAGAAGAATTACCCAACTACATTTGCAATTCCGAGACGTTCGAAAGTTGTAGGATCTATATAATACTGATATAAAGACTTGCTAAATCCCAATATATGAGTCATTTCATGAAGAGTAGTCGAAAGTTGATTTTGCCTTCTAAGTGTATCATTTGGACCCAAATAAGCTGCATTGAAATTCAGCTGTCCTGCTACTGGCCTTCAAGGCTGCTTTGAGTAACAATTCTATCAAAAATCTACCTGGTTGTTGTTAGATCGCCATAGCAAGCAATTCCTGAAGCGAGAAATGTTTTATTTATGGAATTCTCGGCAGTAATGAATAAAATGAGATCAGCATCAACTCCTTCAGAGTAGTTTGAAGGTATTGAGGCTTTACCGCAAAGAGCCCCAGATAACGTAAGACGTCCATCCACTCGAATAACTTTCAGAGTGTTTTCGAGATAAGATACACATAATGGAATCAAAATCTCTTCGATAAAGTCTCGCTTCTCCTGAGTGATATTTACCAAATCTGGCGTTGAGTAAGTTCACAGATAGAACAGGTATCTTACTTGAATAATCAGCAAGAATCCTCATTGGTTCATACTCCTGAAGCATTCTATCAAAGGAAACAGATGATATAATCTTTTCACCATCATCACCATTCTCAGTTGCTGCAAGAAGTTGAAATGATGAATCATCGAGATCATCATGAACACATTTATGACATGAAATAAGAAAGAAAGACAAACAGACAATAAAAATCTTCATTATTGGAAGATGTTTAAAGAGACATCTCTTATTCTACTGTGGAAAAATTTTTATTCCTTAAATTAAGTTTTTGTATCATAACCAAAAACTTTATATTGACTGTTCTGTCATTATGGATTCATACTTAATCACTCGAATATAATCACCAACTCGAAGTTTCAATCTGGTCAAATAATTCACAATAACGCAACCCAAGGAGCATCCTCTATATGGAGGAATTGTTAAGTCTCTCTCTGTACAAGCTCCGCATCCTTTTCAAAATCAAATTTTTTTTTAAATCCTGTCTCCTACCATGAATGAAAATGTCATCTCTTCCACACATTTGAGATTCATCAAGTGGATTCAAATAAAATGCACATGGCATTGTTGAATTCACTAACAAAAATTTCAATTTATATTCTCTCATCTTGCCTTTCTTACCATGCATTGTATCCTTGCAATACGTAATGTTGTATTCTCCTGCTGGCACAGGCCCAAGATTCTTCTCACACATAGCTTCAGGGTTCAAATATCCAG
>Ga0182738_1001996_pt1 | contig 24728 bp, 13 predicted proteins | sample eDN5th30CBELigMG_FD_128876 | JGI IMG/M metagenome (GOLD analysis project Ga0182738, IMG submission 128876) | Enriched Miracle-Growth compost microbial communities from Emeryville, California, USA - eDNA 5th pass 30_C BE-Lig MG (version 2)... ...
AAAGAAAGAGAGAGAGAGAGAGAGAGAGAGAGAGAGAGAGAGAGAGAGAGAGAGGGAGAGAGAGAGGGAGATAAAATTTTGTTGAAATTTCCTTCGATTTCCATATGGAAAATTTTGCTTATAATTTAGTTTTTGTTCGAAGAAACAAAAAGGCGAATTTCTCATCTCAGAAAAATGTTGTTGTGCTAAGTATGCATAATAGATAGATAGATAATTCATAGCACAATGTTTAGATTATAAAAATATGATAGTCACTCGATGAAGGACTCAATTATTGAGGCAATAAAAAATACGCATTGTCTGCAGATATCTTGATATGGAAGCACAAAATGATCGGTGTTGTTTCCAGCTTGTTAGACTGCACAAGGAATGACAATTTTCATGTGTGGACTGATCATATTAGGATTTCCTCTGAGCTGAACCCAGTTTCTCATGAGAATTTGAGTATATTTGTTAGGGTCGTGGCAGAACCTTTCAGCAAGTTTCCAAAGAGTATCATTGACTTGAATTTCATAAGTGATATCACGAGGTCTGACTGTCTGGAGTATGGAGGCTGCCAAAAGTAAAAGATAGAAAATCGCTCTCATTAAAAAATCTGCTCCTTTTGATGCTTGAATTTTCAGATTAAAGCTTTAAATTGTAAATATTCAAGAGAAATAAACTTTTATACTGTTTTATTTTGGAGAGAGTTTGTATGTATGAACTGAAAAATTTTTATTTGTCACCAAATCTCACTTTGAAAATTTTAAAGAAATACTGACTCTCAAAGAAGTCTCTGAGATGGTAACAAAACTTTTGTCCTTCAGAAAGCCTTTTTTTTCTTGACAGGCATCTAAACTCATACTGATATTGAGAGCAAAGATCGGTTTTCCACTTTTATTCAAGGAGTGTCTGGTCTCAGCAGCGTTTTTCAGGGTTTTTAAAAATATTTGGAAGTTTGGACCAGGTGAGGTCTTGAGATTCGGACGAAGAAATGCTTAGGGGAATTTTTTCTGGGCAAAACTTAAATCTTTTTCTCATCTTCAAGTCAAGTCTTTCTTGCTAAGACTTTCATTCATAAATCCTTTGAAATGTCAGAAAACAGAAATAAAGTTTTCAGTTTTTTGTGTGCATTTTTTTTTTTTAAGATCCTCATTTGAATTGAGACAATCAATAACTGATAAGACAACTCTAGAATTTCATTTCTTTGAATGGAATCAGTTTCATCTCCTCCTTTTCAAGTTTAATGAGCCAAATTCAATCCTTAGAAAAGCAGCGAATGAATTTTTATGATTTCAGAAGGAAAAAAATTGCTTTTGAGAAATAAAATATCGCGAAAATAAGGGAAGATTGAAAAATAAAGCCAGAAAATTTATGAATAATTTTGAATATTTGAGAACACATGACCTTACTTTTCACAAAAAAGTTTAAAATAATTTTTTTCTTAAAGTTTTCTTCTTCAGACAAAGGACTTTTTGTTTGGCATTGTCCAGGCAATCTGCTTTTCTAGATAAGAATTAAAAAAAAATCTCAAATAAAAGTTTTCTTTCTGAAAAATGAGGGCAATGAAATGTTTTGAGAAAGTTGAGTCAAGATAATAATCAGTGATTTTCCTAGGGTTTTAGACTTTTAGTCAGAATTTCATTTTACAAAGATTTTTTTTAAAGCATTAGCTTTCAAAAGATAATGAGCTTATTTGAGATCAAGAGCTTGTTATTCTAGAATGGAAGAATTAAAAATTTTCAAATTTGGAGAGTTTCATATATATAAAAGAAAAAAGGAAGGTGATGTCATTCATTCTCTTGACAGAAGAACCTTTTTAAACGTGGATTTGAGGTGAGAATGAAATTGATTGAAATTTATGCCACCTTTCCCACAGCAAATACAGAAATGTAGAGAGGATTCAGTTCTACAAAGAGGATCAAGACTGATATCAGGAATAAATTGAGTGGGGAGGCTCCAAGGTCTTCTGATGATCTTTCTGACTGTGGAAGATACCAAATTGTAGAGGCCAGATGCAAGGTATAACCATTGGAACACAACTAATGATTCCCATAACTTGAATAAAAATTCGTTTTCAACCTTGAGATGCTTGTTTTCAATTTTTAAAGGAGAAAGAAAATTTATACAGATTTTATGAAAAAAATTTCTTTGGAAAAATTACGAAAAAATTTCTTGAATTTTTTGTTTCATTTTTCATTTCTTTTTTTGTTGGAAAAGAGGTCTTTCTGAAATTTTGTCTGAAAGTGTCCAAAAATTTAAGTTAAAATTTCATAAAAATTTGAGCTTTAGACAAGGTTGGACGAAACTTAAGGGACTTTTAGACTTAAGAAAATCACTGGTAGAAATGATGGAAGCAAATCTCCAAGAATTATTCTTGAATATTTTAGCTTGGAAAACTCGCTAAAAAGAGAGATTTTTCCAACAAAATCAAGTTTCTGTAAATTTTTCCCTCCAAAGAGAAGAATTGATTTTTTTAAGAGAAAACTTTTCCAAGCACAAAAGGGTTTATTTCTTCCAAGTAAATTATTGGTCTCATGTCATTCAAATCGATGAATCATAAGCAGGGCTTCCGAAGGGGGTTTTTGAGTTTTTTTTTTCTCTATTAAGAACGAAGGTCTTCCCATTTTTTAGTTTTTTCCAAGGGAAAAGAGTCATTTGTCTTTTTAAATAGAAGGAGAAATTTTTTTTCCTCGATTGAAGATTTGTTTTTAAAGATTTTACTTCTGATTATTTTTTTTAATTTCTATCAATTTTGCAAGTCCCGATCATAGACATCTTTGGAATGATTGCCTGATTTCTGAAAAAATTCAAGTTTGATTTTTCTCCTTGTTCATCAAAATTTTGAAAAATACTTTTCACGGATCAGAGGAAAAATTTTTGAAATGAAAGTTCTTTTGGAATTCAAGTCAACAAACTATCGAGGTATTTTTTGAAAGAACTTTCTGAAAAGTTCAAGTTGAATTTCTCCGATGACAAAAGAGAACTCTATTGCAAAAAAGAAAAAATGAAATCAAAGAAGTGAAAAAAATCGATTTCGAGTTGTTGGAAAAACTTCGTGTCAAGTTTTCAACAAATCCTTCAAGAAGGAGATTTGCTTGTCATATTGCTATTGAGAATCTATCTGGTTTCTGAAAATTCACTCCGTAATCATCTCTCATCTTCGTTATCTATTCAGAATTAAATATTACAAAAAAGGTATTTAATCCTTAAAATTTTCACAAAATAGACAAAAGTTTTCAGGAAATTAGACTTACCAATTTAAAAAAATACTGATAAGAATGATCTAGAATTGAATGAGTCTTGTTGATAAATACAAAGAAAATCACTTGTATAAAGAAAAACAATAAAATTATATCTCCGATAAAAGTTTGAATAGAAATGGATACCGCCAATAATAGCGCTCCCCAATATTGGTGCTTTGTGTGTGAAAAAGAATTTCTCCCTGGAAGTCCTGTTTCTGATGACGATGTCTTTTGCCCTACATGTCAAAATATTGCGGCTGAAATTGACCCTGAAAATGATCCTCGGGGGACTCAATCTTCAACTTCACAAAGTGGTTCAACACAACAATCCCAACCAACAAATAACAGGACTACAAATCCACTCCTGAGCATGTTTGCAGGAGGCTTGGGAGGAAACTTGTTTTCAAATGCTGATCTATCACCAGAAGAGCAACTTCAAATGATACAAACTCTATTAGCTGGTGGCGGTGGTGGAATTCATGGCGGTGGGGGAGCTCCAGCAGCAGCAAAAGATGTTATTAATAGACTTAAACAGAGTTTATTTAGAGCTGAAAAATGTAAAACAAAAGAGTGCGCAATTTGTCAAGAGGACTATAAAGAAATGGACAAAATGGTGACAATGCCATGTGATCATTTGTTCCATAAAGACTGCGCGATAACATGGTTAAATCTGCATAACACATGTCCCTCATGTAGAAAACCTTTAAATCATATTACTGAGAAACCTTCGTATGATTATTTTTCATAAAACGATTTGAAACATATGCATGTAGTTTATTTTGTATAAAGATAATGAATTACTTAAATTGCTTTTTCAAGAAGTAGACAATAGAATTGTCTCGTTAGATTTCAAATGTGAGGGCCTTATGATATTTATGAGCATAAACTTTTAATTTTTTCTGTTTTTCAGTGATTGGAGTGCCTTTTGCTAGATTGAGGTAGTCGAGTCTTGAGCACAGGTCACTGACAAGGAACTTTCTGATGATTTGTGGACTGAATAGATTGGTAGAGATAACAAGCTTTTTTAAGCTTATAAGGTGGTGAGGGCGAGTGAGAGCAGCAAGACTAGAGTCTCCAACAGGACTGGCAAAGACTTCAAGGACCTTGAGATTTCGCATTTTTTCACTCTTTGAAATTAGAACGATGGAACTATTGACACAAGATATCAAGTTGGTGAATTTGAGTTCAGCGAGATGGCCAAAATAGAGGTTATTGTAGAGAGAGCTCTTCCATAGGAGGGGGTCAATAATTCCTGTGTGGAAATGGAGAGTTTCTAAGCTATTTGAAGTCTCGGAGAAGGGGAAGTATAAAAAGAAGAGGTTGATTTGGAAGTTGGAGATTCTGTCCATGCTCACAAAGTTGAGGTCTGGGACGAGCCCTGTTTTTGCGATTTTTTCAAAAATAGTGGAATACTGGGAGCCTCTTCGAAGAGACAACTTTTGGAGGGTCGTTTTTTCATCATCACTTGTCAGTTTTTCCAAGAATTTGTGGTCCACGAGGGTTGCTTCAATTAAAAGTTCTTTGAGGTGATACATTTTCTTGGCACTAGGAATATCAAGCACGAGAAGTTCATTGAAGGACACATCTAAATATTCCAGATTTTCGAGAACAGCAAACGAAAGGAATGAGTCCATGATTCTGTCATCCAGTTGACAAAATTGCGCGCTCAGCTTGATGAGGTTTGTAAGTTTTTGAGGAGCTTGCCAGCCGTTTACAGATTGGAAATTATTGGCATCAACGTAGAGGGCTTTAAGAGATTGCGTGGCTTCTGATTGGCAGATCAATTCAAGACCTTCTCTGGTGATTTCACACTCGCAAAGGTTGAGTTCCTGATATTTTTTGCAGTTTTCTGATGGTTTGAGCAATTCAACAAGATTGTCGAACCCGATTCGGCAGCTGAGAAGGTTCAAGTTCTTGAGACCCTTGAGGTTTGGCGTTTCGTTGATAAGTTTATAGCCCTGTTTTGTGATCAGTCTGTTGCTGCTTAAAATGAGAGTTTCGAGGTTTGTCAGATTTGGGCTTCCACACAAATGCTCAAGAGCTTCGTCATCGATTCGACAGCAAGATAAGCTTAATTCTTTGAGATTTTGAAGCCTTTCGCAGTTTGCAATGATAACGCAGCCCTTGCTGCCAATTAGATTGCTGTGAGTCTCAGTTCCAGAGAAATCCAATGCTTCAATTTGATTAATATACTTCCATCCTAAGATAATTCGAAGGGACTCTGAGGTGATTCCACAAGCCTGCAGGGACAAGCGTTTCAGTGCCGTGAATTCGATATTTGTCATTTCAGAAAGAACGATTATACTAATGTCAACAAATTGAACAGTGAAAGACTCTGTTTTGGATAAATCAATGTGTTCTCTAGGCTGATTGACGAGTGATGGGAAATAAAACATGGCTATGCTTTCACCAACCCCAGTGTTGTGCAAGAACTTGAAAAAATTAGGCTCATCAGCAAATTTCAAGGCATGATTGGCTGGCTTGGATTCATATTTGTATTGTAAGCTTAAATTCAAAGCTGCTTGCTCGTTGAACTGATCTTCCTCGATGAGATTATACAGATTGGGAATTTTCTCCTCATAATTCTCGCGGCTGACGTTCAACATCTCAAAGACGATATTCATGAGATACTCGGGGAGCACAAAGACATCATGCCAATATCGATTTGGGCCAGAAAGGATGCTCATTATGTTTGAGAGGATCTCTGCGCTGTCTAGCTTGAGTGGCAAGCAAGGGCAAAACTGTTTAATAAAATTGTAGACAATATTTTGAATGATACCGCCCACATCTCCTTGGAAATTTTGCATAAAAACACTCCAGTCGATTTTGTCTAAATTGGACATATCAGGAAGCAGGTTAATTTTGACTTGGAAGTCGTTATTGAGGTGAATAGAGTTGAATAAATCGCATTTTAGGATTGCTTGGAGATAATGGAATAAGACAAAATTATCTTGATATTTGACCAAGTCATGAAGCACCTGGATGAAAGCTTTTAAGATGAGAGTGACCTCTCTGGCTGATAGTTTCATAGAGCGGTTTTTAAATTGCTTGATATCATTAACCAATGTGGTTTTGGCGTATTCTGTGAGGATTTGGAGATTATCTCTGTCAAAGACTTCATCTCTTGAGTATGCTGTAATTCCTTTGATTTGAAGATAGTAGTCTTCCTTTAAGGCCATGAGGTGTTCTGCAATTTTGTGAAATATAAACAGGTTTTGTTTTTCTTTAAAGAAGATGCTGTAAAGTTGTAGTCTCTGATTTTCCAAAAAAGCTTCATATCTATACACTTGATCCCAATGATTCAAAGCTTTCTTGACTTTTAACTTATTCTTATCAAAGTTTAATGTCATGGGAGAGTTTAGAGGAAATTTTTAATATAATTTGTTTTTGGAATGTCTCGTCTTTTGATTTGAGAGCAAATTTAATAAATTAACGCTTGCTCGCTCGCTTTTATAAACTCATCGCAAAAACTTCCCTAAAGAAAAAATTTCGGGACAGAGCTAATTTCAAAGGATAAGTTTATTGGAGGATGTAAATATTTTCTATACTTTTGAAAATAAACTAAACGAAACTGAATTATAAAAACCTCTGATAGATTGCCGAGAGCGGGCTTTTTGTTTATTTCAAAGATGAATTCAAATAATAGCTTTCTGTCCTTGTTTAATTAATTTACATAAACGAAAAGATGGTTCTTATTCATGGTACGAATATCCTTGTAGATGACTTTAACCCAAACCGTCCTGATCGATCTGCGTATATATACTTTCTAAGCCATTTTCATCAAGGTAATTCAATCTGATGTTCCCTTTCGGATAAAGATGCTAGATTTTTTTCAGGGTCTTGATAAATCATGGGAGAATGAGAAGATTTATTGTTCTCCTCTAACGAAAGATCTGTTGCTAGATAGATATCCCAACTTGAAAAATGTGGTATGGTGATTATTTGACTTTTAGTGATATAAAAGGAAGCGCTAACGTTAGAAGATGCTCCTCACACAATCTACCTTGACAAAAAGCTTTCAATTTATATTGAAGTGACTTTATTTGATTCAAATCATTGCATTGGTAGAATATAAATATTGAAGAGAATTTCTAATAGCTTGACAGGATCGGTGATGATTTTGTTTAGTGGGTATATGGGGACAATCCTTCATACTGGAGATTTCAGATTTACTCCAAAAATGTTGACTGAATTGAAAGACCTTTATCCTGAGACAAGAAGAAACTCCCAGAACCAAGGAGTGTCGATTGAAATTGACGAAGTGATATTAGATGCCACTTTTTGCGATCCAATTTTTAAATTTCCAAGAAGAGTATGCCCAATTTAGAGAGGGAAATATTTGAAAAAAGATAGAATGAAGCCTTCAAAGCAATGGTGAAAATAATAAATGAGAATAAAGGAAAACACTGCTGTGTCGTTCTTGATGTTCTCGGCAAAGAAGAATTGCTTGTCCATTTGGCCACTCATTACAAAACAAAAGTAAGAAGTTTTAATAGGAAATATCAGTAAGAGCGAAAAGATTTTGGTGGATAAATATAAACTGCATGTGATGAATTTGGCAGAATATTATCTTCAACACTTTACAATGAATCCAGCTGCAGCGGGTTTTATCGAAGTCATATTTCGATCTAAAATTCAAAAAAGACTCAGACAAGGAAGTATTGTTTTCATTCCCACTGGATTATGTAATGGGGCATATTTTGAAATCGAGCCAAATTACTTTGTAAAATTCCTTGGAAATATGAATAATAACAAAAAACCTCAAGGCGATTGGATATAGCTTACATTCGAATTACGAAGAATTGAACAGCTTTTTGAATAGTGTGAGACCGGCAAAAGTGACAATTCAGCAAAAAAGTCAGGAGAAAAGAGTACCTCTGGAGAAGCTCCAAAGGACCAAGTTGAACCAATTTGTAAAACTGAAGAACATGAAGCAGACTGGATTAGACGCTCTGATTTCAGCTCATTGTGATGAATCTCGATTATCCGAAGAATATAAAACTATCCTTGATGTGCAGGTTTTATCGGCTATCCAAAAAGAACTTGGCTTAGTGAAGCTTGCAAAAGAATATAAGCCGAATAAGAAAAATCAAAAAGCGAAGCCAGTGAAAAAGAAAGTCAAGTAAAAGAGAAATTTTAATTGTTCAGTCAATAATATCTTCCTAGGGGGAAAACTCCAAAGAAAAATACACCAATAAAGGAAGAAGGTGCGGAGGCTCTCTCTCAAGGGATTGTTGCAGATATGGAGGATTTGATTGAACTTGCACATATTGTGAATGAGCAAAAGAAGAATTTCCAAGAAGAGTCGTGGAAAAAGATGTTTAAAAAAGATCGAAGAATGTTTGGAATAGATTCTCAATTAGACTTCACTGATGAAGAAAGAGGCATTGTTGATATACTTGAGCAAATCCCTAGTGACTACGTTCCATTTTCAGACACGAGCGATCGGATGGAAGATGTCAGCGACTTTGATGAGCAGGAATCAAAAGTCGAATCCATCCAACACACTCAAAGTACTCGAGGTGATATCGAAGAAGTTGTATCTCCTCTTTCTCACGCTATTGAAGAAGAGAAAGGAGTATATCGAGATTTGAATGAAGATTTACCAGAGACTGGTGAGCCAGAAATCAAAAAAGTAAATTATTTACTGGAATTGCAATTATTAACAAGAAAAAGTTGTACTCTGGGATGTTGACATTGACAATAACATTAAAGAAGAATGGAGAAGCTTCTGAACTGAAAGAAGTCTTTACGATGTATACTTCACAGGAGCTTACAAGAAAATACAAGATTCCCAAAGATATGAATTTCCAGCAGATGATGAACTACTCTGATATCCTTCCTTTGATCAATGAGGTAACGTGTAAATGAACATTTCAAATTTATAATTATCACGGTAGAGTTTGGAAGAGAGAGATGTTGGAACTTGGTATGAAAGGTCATTTTTGACCGGATGGATTGAAGGCGAAAAATGTGGGCCAGATTCACTATTTGTGAAGTTGGCCGAACATATGATGAAGAACAACATTGTGAGATTTTATAAGATTGATGCGAAGTCAGTAATTTACTTTTTACATCGAAGCCAAATCAATGCACAGATTCACGAAGATGCTTCAATGTTATTTTTGATTGCCACACTTAATAGCTAGTTTTTTTCTTTTTGTGATGAAATTGGGAACAACAAACACTATATCTGTAAACATTATATTTTTCGATACTATAGATATTAAAAAAAATGCAAGTTTAAAGAGATAATGTCTGAAAGGAATAAATAAATAACTAATTCAACTCTCATCTAGCATTTAGTGTCATCATGGAGGGATGCATAATCATTGACGGGTTCTTGTTTGCTCTTGTCAACTCTGATTGACAAGAATAAAAAGTGGAGGAGACCAATAAATCCAGCTGTGACGAATATATACATATAGACGTCTTGAACCAATAAAGTCAAGGCTGCTCCAATAACGACACCGACGCCTGTAAGAGATCTCATGATTGAGAACAACTCTAAGCTTCCGCCATAGAAGGTGCCAATAACAGCTGTGAGCATGGTATTCAAAGAGGTATCACTGAATCCCCAAACGAATGCAGCAGCGAGGACCAAATGGTAATTGGTGAACTCCTTCGCAAGGAAGGTCAAAACCAAAGCAAGTTCAGGGAGTCCAATGACTGCATGAAGAAGGGAAAGCTTGCTGAATTTGTCAGCAAGTCTTCCAACTGAAAGACCAGCAGCAACTTCTCCGAAAGCAATTGCCAAGAGGACATAGCTTTGCTTAGCCAAGTCTGAAGGATCCACAGTTGCGTTGGTGACTTTGAATAAGAAAGTGGCGTAAAATGCAATTGTAGTGCCAATAAGGGTCATGGGGATGAACAAAAAGATGGCATCTTTGCGAGTCAAGGCTTCAAAGAATTTCTTGAGTGATTTGGAGAGAGATTCATCAACTTCTTCAATATTAGTTTCTTTTTTGCTTTCAGCATGAGGGAGGAAAGCAAAGATAAGGACAGCGACAATACCAAAGCAGACCAAGATTTTAAAGAAGCCGAGAGGGCCATCATTTCCTAAGAAAAGAGTGGCCAAACCGCTTCCAACAATCTGGGACATTTGCATCAAGGACCAGAATATACTATTGCAAAGGCCGACAGTTTGTTCTGTGGAGCAAGTGTTGACATAATCTGATTGAGTGAGCCAAAGGAGGGCAGCACCAAGACCAACAATTAAGCAGCTTCCAACGTTGAGCAAAACGATACTGGCAGACTTGCAAAGAGCGGGGCCTTGGCCATCAACATTGATGCCAGGGTAGTTTTTGTCACAATAGGATGTGAAGGTGGCGACAGCGACGAATGAGCAGTAGGCCACAGCACCAATCAAAAAGGCAACGCGGTGAGTCAACTTTCTTTTAATATGAGAGGCAAAGACACTTCCGATTGCTTGGAAGAGGAAGATGGTAAAGAGACAAGCTTGTCCGAGTCCAGGATATTTATTGGCATAGATCTTGGAGACAAGGTTTTGGGCAGGAATGTAGGCGGTGAATAACATGGTGAAGCATGCACCAACATAAGCGACTTTGGATACGTTGCTCATGAGATTTAAGTTTTTGAAATAAATTTCTTACTAATTTTATTTCTTTTTTATTGCAATTTAAACCCAGGGATTTCCATAATTAACCATAAATTTCTCGGGAAAAAAATTCTCTCATCTCTCGCGGCAAATGGGGTCATTGGGAGGAAAAGGAAATTTTTGGGGGAAAATCAAGCTTGCCTTGAACAAGAAGGTTGGATGTTGGAAAGTTTTTTATCAAGTTTTATTTTTTCTTGGAAACGAGAAAAAAAAATGGTAATGAATGATTTTCGGCTACTCATGGGTTTTTTGATTTTAAGGAAAGAGTGAATTAGAATCCATAAATTGATACAGAAATCAAAATTCGTCATTTTGATATAGATAATACGACAAAATAAACTCACTCACTCTCTGGAACAAAAACACGAAATTTTCCTTGATTTCCTTAGAAAGTTTGTATTGGATTGGAGAAAATGGAGTTTGAAGAGCCTTTGTTGATTTCAGAATGAAAATAAAATGAAAAAGGGGACTTTATCGAATAAGTAAAATCAACAAAATTATTCATTCCTGAATTCGAACGGATTGTTTGATTATCCAAAGAGTTTGTTGGATTTAGAACATTGTGAGTGAGAGCCCAAATTAACTTTCATTCTTCTCTTGAAATTATTTTATATGTCATTTTTCAAGATGAAGTCAAGCTTAGGTTGGCATTGGATTCTTCATCTCACAAGGTTCAGTTTTGACGACTGGATGTCTGTTTTCCAAAAAAATGAGAGAGGATTTCTCTCTTATAGTTTGGTTGGAAGAAATTTCCCCTGAGATGATATTTCTGTATAAATTTTTCAAGATCCTTTGACCTTAAATTTCCTATTACCACAAAAAAATCAAAAGTCCCCAGACAAATTTACTTTCAATAGTTTGAAAATCTTGGTCCTTTGTCTGAAGAGCTCTCGCTCAGAGAAATAAATTATGAAGACTGTAAGTTCGTTCTTGCATCATAAACATCGTACAATCCCAGAAATAAAGAGCAAAACGATGGATGATTGTCAGAAATAAACTAACAGTATTTAAGGACTTAATGAAACATTGAAATAATAATGAGAAATTAAAAAAAAAAATTTTTTTTGAAATAAAATGAAAAAAAAAAAAAACCTATTTTCTGAACTTATTTTTATCAAATTTCTTGAAATTTCAAGTATACTGTTGTCTTAACAAACTGATTCCTACTTGATTCTTCTAATGGATTTCTTCAGATCTCAATTTACATGTCAGAATCTTGAATGAAAATAATCAAGTAATTTTTCCGAAGATGAATTAGTTTTATAAGAAATATAAACAAAAAGACTAAATAAATTGGAGAATAAAAATCTTTTGTTTGGCTCTTTTGACACTTCAATACAATACAAGAAGCCAGCTTTCACTTTCAACGAACTCTAGATAATACAGGATGGAACTTTCTGTCGATCAGCTTGGGTTGAAATCGCCGGAAAATTTTTCCGTCAAGGCAAAAAAGACATTTGATGGATTTGGTGCTAATATTGGAGATTCTGCTGATTCACCGACAAGAATAGAGGAGGATTTTAACATAAATGAGGAAAGCTGCATTCATACGGTGCAAAATTTATGGACAAGGAATCTGATATTTGAGTATTCTGGCAATATTGAAACCTTTCTTTCAGAAGAAGATGAGCATCGAGAAGCTATACATGATCCTTACATCCGCAAGTTTTCTTATAATTTTTCACCAGACCAAATACTCCACGATTTGACGCTTGTGGCTGTCCAGAATGAAGAGTTATTGGTGACAGACAGGAAAACATACAAATGGCAACTTCAAGACATTGTTTTGCATTCACTGATAAAAAAGGGTGAGTTTCACTCTATTTGGAGTGCAGAGAATAGAGTCCTGAATGAACAATGTTCAGTTCAAATCATACTGAAAGACTATACAGAATTGATTCATAATGATTTTTCCAAGACACAGGTGATATTAGAAAAACTCAAAGAGATGACAGAAATGCATTGTTTTTCAATTTCTGAAGAGGATGACTTTCTTGTGATTCTTCTAGTACATGAACCTATCCACTTTACTCTTCAAGAATACTTTAATTTTCGATTGAAAAGAGAGGAGTTCAATGAGAGTGAGATCCTGCAGATTCTCGGAGAGATACAAGGCGGATTTGAAGCATATCTGAAACAGGGAATTTACATGGATGACATTTCGCTGGAGAATATATTTATTTCTAAAAATAATTACTCAATAAAACTTGGCGGCTTTGCATTAAAACTTCCTATAATCGAGGTCAACGAAGATCTTCACAGGAAATATGCAGATAAAAACGTCCAAAAATCAAGAGAGGCACATTATGTGAAAAGCGTTTCAATGCTTGCATTCCAGCTAATCACAATGAATAAAGACACAAATTTTTCAGTCAACAAGATTGAGAAAGACATTGCTTATCAATCAAAATATCGCATTCTGATGTACCTTCTCGGTCTAAGATGGGATGTGCAGGACTTTCAAGAAACTCTAAAATCGATTTATTCAAGAAATTCAAGTCGAAATTATAAAAGCCTCAAGGAAATGAGAAAATATCATCAGATAAAAACTCAAGAAATTCCTTATTTTGAGATGATGAAGATAAAAGATAGAGGGTATCGATATCTTCAAAATCCAAGAGCCAGTTTAGGAATGTTGGAAAAGATTAGACAAGCTCTACAGAAAAAGCAGGGCAAGACAAAGAATGAATATTATCAATACTTGATCTGCGTTAACAGGTCATTAGCTCATTACATTAAGCTGGAAAATATGAAAGAGATATTCGAAATAAAAAGCCAAATGAACAGTTTGACCAAGACAAACGAAATATTTAATAAAGTGAAAACAGTGTGTAATCGCGATTTTGCTGAGCATATTTTCTTGATTGGTCAGGTTCAGCAACAATTTCTAAAGAATACCAACCAAGCGAAAAAGATTTATGAAGAGGGAATAGTTTATTGTCGGCAAAATCAAGTGACTGCAAATAATGTGTACTCAAGTGCATTGAAAAAGATGATCAAAATATGCCAAGAAATGCAAGATGATTTCGAAGTATTGAAATATTCAGAGGACCTGAAAGATTTTTATTCGCAAAAAGATGGCCGATACTTGGAGAAAGGACAGTTGTATCAGAGTATGGGGACGATCCTCGCAAGGCAAGGTGATTATGGCCGAGCTCTGAAACTATTTATAAGTTCATTTGAGATGTATCAAAAGAGAATAATCACCAAAAAGGAAGTGTTTATTGAGGTACTGGAAGATATTATTGAAGCCTGTGAAAATCTCAAAGATGATGATGTTGCTATAAAATATTTAGCAATATGTGGGGAACTAAAGAAAGAGATGTATGGCGAGATCAGTAGAGAATATGCAAATGTTTTAAAAAGAGCAAGTGAAGTTCATCTGAGAAATCAAGGGCATGCTCTTGCTCTAGAACACTATTTAAATTATCTCGCTTTGGTCGAAAAACTAAGTGGTATTTGCAGCGAGAAATATGCCAATGCTTTGTTATTTTTGAGCGAGATTTATTTAGGGATGGATAACTACGAGAAGGCGCTTGAGGCGTATGATGAATATGTGAGTCTTTGTCCAGAATGGAACCAAGCTCAGGGAATCAAGTCTTTTATGCTGATGGACAAAATGGCGAATGTTCTGTTTAAAAAAGAGGATTTTCGAGGATCGATTGAAGTCCAATTGCAGAGCCTTTCAATCAAAGAGATGATTTTTGGAAAAATGAGCAAATATTATTTTGTGTCATTAAACAATATTGGAGATACATATTTCGGCTGTGGGCAGTTTGCAAAGGCCCTTGAATACCATTTGAGGTGTTTTAACATCGTCAAGTGCGATACCAAAAATGCAAAGAATAGCGACTATGTTCAAGTCCTTTTAAATATTGCATATGACTATGAAAGAATGGAGAATTACGGAAAAGCTGTTGAATATTTATATCAAAGCCTGCAATTAAATTCGACTCGCGGAATATTAGAAATCGAAAGTATCGTGGATGAATATGAAGCTCTCAATACTCTCAAAAAGAAACGACTAATCACCCTTGACTTCAATAATATTGTCATCCAGACAAATATGAGCTTTAATTAAAGGGAATGGCTTGTAAAATGAAGTCGATCCTCCTTAAAATTAATTCTTCAATCATCATCATAAATTATTATTTAAAGATTTTTCGAATAACTCTCGAAAAGTCAGTATCTAAATATTAAAATATCAAGTGAGAATTTATTTTTTTAGAAATGAGGAAAAAAATTTCAGAAATCATAATTCTCTCAGTATATTTAAAAGATCAAACGGATGATTATGACAAATTTTTCAGAACTTTTAGATTTTAAGACCCAATGTGAGGAGAACCTTTGAGGCTCAGCAATCATCAACTTTTTAAAACAAAAACTTCGGGGAAATCTTTCATCAACTCGGAAGCAACAATTCTCAAAATCAAATTTTTCTGGTTTTCTTTCTTCGAAAAAAGTCTTTTCATCAAGAGAATGAAGAAAACGCAAAAAAACAAAATTCTGAAAATTTTTTTTATGCTTGAGAAATTGTTTGAAAATCATATCTTACAAAAATCTCAAAATCTGGAACTTACAAGCTTAAAAACTCCGAACAAATCCGAAAAGTATTTTTCCAGAAAAGGGGTTTTCCTGAGAGTTTCAAGATTGATTGGTTATGATTGAGTGCCCAATTGGGAGGTTTTGCTTTGAGACATTCAGCAAAAAAATTTTTTCATAATAAAATTGATCCTTTGTTTGAGTCAAGAATTATTTTTGGATTGACTGAGAAAAAATTCAGAAGATTTTTTTCCATCGCAAGGACCTCAGAAATAGGATCTTGCACTCAAAATTTTTACAATGAGAAAAATGTGATTTCTCCTTTTTTGTGAACCTTTGTAAAGAAAAAAAAAATCTTTTTCTTTTTTCATCTGAATCACCAACAAAAATAGGAAAAAACTCAAGAGTTCTGAATTCTTAAAACCTTTCTACCACAAAGAAAAAATCTTCTAATTGGATCAAACTGAATTCAGATGAAAATCTTTTCTGAACTTCTTTTTTTCGTTCGATTAAAATCTAGAAATTTTGATGGACAAAAATATTTTTGAAAAAGTTTTCGATGAATTTTTTTCCTCATACGAAAAAGAAAAACCAAATAAAAATTCTTGAAGCCTGAGTTTGATCTGAATTTATTTCAACTATAAAGATTTTGCTTTGGATATTTTTGAGAATTATTACATTCTCAGACATATCGAAATTAATAACTTTTCTCCTCGACAATATTCTGGAATAAAGATCCCACTCTCTTCAGCCTTCCTTTCTCATTGAGATGAAGTAAATTGATAAAAAATTATTCCCCATTTTCTATAGAGGGATATTAATAATAAGAATAAAGTAATTACACACTGAATATATTTAGCAAAGAATCAAACAATATTTAACACTAAAAGAGAACTTGTGGATGAGTTCAGAATGAACTGAACATGACTTCCTAAGTCTCACTAAGGAATTAGTTTTTCAAAAGATATTTATAAACATACAAAAAAGAACCCAAAAATTTTCTCCAATCTAATCCAATCTGATCTGCTGAATTAATTTGGAGTATACATTGATTTGGAAATGCTAGGAGTTTTGAATTTGCTGACACTGAGTTTTTGAAGCAGACTTCCACCAGTGGTTTTAGTTTGCGATTGGCCATTCAAAGGAGTATTTTCTTGATTTTCAGTATTTCGAATCAATGCAGAGCCAAAATCATACCCAGAAGGGTTATAATCATCTTGGCTTGTTGTATTTTTTGGGGCTTCATTTTCTGTGTTGATAGTATTTTGGTTTTCGTCTTTGACAATAAGTCCATATCTTGCCTTCAACTTGCTGATTTTATGCTGGAGATCTTCAATATTAGTCATTGGAGAACGATCCAAAGAATTGGTATGTCGGAAAGTTTTTTCAGCTGAAACATTTTCTCTATTCTGATTCTCAAGCTATTGAAGGTAAGATGTTATTTCAACAAAAAAAACTTACAACTTTAATTTGGGATTTACCTCCACTGTTTTGATGGTCTTGTTTAGTTCCGCTATCTACAAGGGAAGGATGAGAAAATGAGACCAACGAAAATGAATTACTATTGCGACTATTATTTTGTAAGCGAAGTTTTTCTAACTCTGCTTTAACAAAATCAGTGAATGATTTTGTGCAGTTATACAAGTATGGTGTGAGACTGTGGTTCGGATGTTGTGAAAGAGCTTCATGAAGAGCTTTAATGCTTTCACCGAGGTTACCAGAAGTTTTGAGACGATCAACAATTTCTCTGATGAGAGGAATTTCTTGCTGTTGCCCTTGATCAAATGGTTTGTATTTATCAGCTGAGACAGGGCCATTTTTTTCTGATTCAGCAGAACCTTGCTGATTTTTTTTGGAGCTTGAGTTGGATTCAGCGACAAGAGGCTTCAAGATAACAGTAAGCCATCTATGAATATAATTGTCTTGTTGGGGGTGAAGTTGAATGCTATGGCTATAAAATTCCCAGATTTTTTCATGATATATTTTGGCTATTTCATTGAGAATAGTTTTGATGGTCTTAATGCCGATATCTTCTCCAAACTTGGATGGATCAAGTCCGAACTCCAGGAGATAGAAATGGGATTTGAGGAGGATTTTTTCAGGTTTAATGACATTGACCAACTGCTCGAGTGCTTTTGTTAGTTTCAAGACACACTTGATAATCAAACCAAGGATCTTGGAGTAGTTGTTGATTCTGCGGTGCTTGATCAAAAGGTCGAATAAAATACAAAACATATCATTAGGTTCAGCATTTTCAAGTAATCTGAGCATGGTTGAATTCAGTGTTTTGACAAGCATATCATTTTCGACTCTATTTAATTGTTTGATTTCATCAGCCTCTTCCTTCTCCTCGTCTTCAGCAAGTAATCTGATTAAGATCTCCTCGGCAAAATCTCGAAGGTATCCCTCGCTTGTATTCTAATAAATAAGGTGTTGAGATTAGAAAGTTAAAATTCGATTACCTTGACTAATAAGCGGATGCTACAGAGTTTATGGATCATGTTGCTGTAATAAAGTAAGAATTTGGATGGGACTTCATCTTCAGACTTTTCAAAGACTTGGGTAAGAACAAGTCGAAGCGCCTCAAAAATCATGTTTGCTTTTTTACGAAGGAATCGTTTATTTTCCTCTTCTTCAGAAATTGCAAGTTCATGGATAAACACCAAAATATCAAGTTTGCTGGATACTGTTCCTTGAACTAAAATTTGCAATCCTTTATGGAACTTTTCTTCATCTAATTTCCTCGATAATTTCTGGGAGTGGATCTAAAAAATAATTAAAAATGGGAGGAAAAATTTCTACCATAGATTGTTGTTTCTCTTCTTCAGGTCTTGACTGCTGTTGTTGAGGTTTGGGTTTTTCGGGGGCGATACCTTCTGATTTTTTCTCGAGAGTTCGTTGCTGTTGCTGCTGTTTTTCAGGTGCAGGTTCAAGTGATTGTTGTTGAACAACAACTGGAACAGGAGGATTTTCAACTTTTTTCTCTGCAACAGCAGGAGGAGGAGTGATTTCTGTGGGTTTTTCCGGGCTGATGGGATTATATAGAGGTTTGCTATCAGCTTCTTCATGGAGATGGATACTGTCAGCAGTATTACCATCGGTATTTTGATGAGCCAGAAGACGATTTTTGAGTTCCTCGAGAAGACTTGGAGGAGCGTCTCGACCGACAAGGGTGACGATTTGGTCTCCAATATGTTTTCCAGCCTCGACTAATAACATCAAGGATTTTAAGCGAATGTTGATATCGTTGTGTTTCAAGAGTCTGCCAAAGACTTGAAGATCTTTGTAAGAAATGATATCAGCTCCACATGTTTTGATGATTTTGGCGAGGACTTCAATACATTCAATTCTGGTTTGAGGATTATTGTAGTTCATCCCGTTGAGCAAGGCGAGCGCGACTTTGGAAGATGAGTAGATTGAAGTCAATTTCACCAACACTTTATGCAACTGTCCCTTGAGGTCTTGGGAAATCGTGCCAAGTTTGAGAATCAAGCATGAAAGAAGAACATTGGCTTCAAAATCGAAAAGGGTGTACTGCTCGTTTTCAAGGCTTGAAATCAAGTGTGAAAGATATTCAAGGCTCTGCATGATAATTTCAGGATTGGAGTTATACCAGAGTCTTACAAAGAACCACTTGAAGATGAGATCAAGAATATCAATTGTGCCTTTGAATTCGCCTCCCAAAGCTTTGTAGAGCAAAAAAATAGCACCCAGATGATTTCTAAAATCGATCGAAAACATCTTTTGGTACAATTCTGAGCAGACATGAGCTCTCAACTGAGATTTTAATTTTTCCAAAGTCTCATCTTGAAGCTCATTTGTTGGCCAAGAGTTCACATTTTCTTCTTCCCTTCTTTTATCTTTTTGTCCTCGAATACAAATAATATTTCCGGTTTTATCAAATGCTGCCATCTCATTTTGGAGAGAGAAATTATTATTCTGAGGAAGAGGAGGGTGAGGATAGTGGTGTTGGATATTATTTAAGGATTCTCTGGGAGTTGAGTGATTTGAGGGAGTAGGAGCTGAATGAATTGAAGTGTTGAGATTTCCAAGGACACTGTTAAGATTTAAAGAATTATTGTTGAGAGAGAGTTTCGGAACGGATGGTTTATTGGATTTAAGAGTAGAGGTCGTTCTCTTGGGAGCTTTGGAAGTTTGAATTTGGTCGAGACTGGTATCTAAAGATTCGACTTCGATTTCATGTTCACCTCTGAATTTGGAAATGATGGGCTTGAGGAGTTGCTGAGTAGCAGGTTTTAAGTTTTTGAGAACTGAGACGTAAGGGATTGTACCAATAACATTGATGCATCTTTCAAGAAGTCTTTCAGCGAGGTTCCTAATGTCTTTGGTTTTATCTTGTAAAGCGCTGAGGACTGGAGCGACATTTTGCTTGATATCAGCCTTTGCGAGATTATCGTTGCTGGTGAGAATCCATGTGAGGATTTCGAATCTCATTTCTGGGTTTTCTTGAGACAAGAATGGCAGCATATGATTGATTAGGGTTGTGCTGCCGATCTCTGCGCTGAATTTATTGAGAGAGCTCAGAGTTTCTTGTCTAATTGCGGCTTGTTTATCCGAGAGGTTTTTTATGAGCTCTGGGAGAAGAGTTTTTGCATAGACTTTAGCATCAGGTCCTAATGAAGTGGCAAGCTTCCCAATGAAACTGATAAAACTTTTGGCTAGACTCTTGTTATTATCACTGAGTCTGCTTTTTAATATTCCCACCAGTTCGTTGAGCCCATTGGGTAAAATCCTGCAGCCCGTGAGGGTGACAATAGTGTCTAGGGTGTCTAAGCATTCCTTTCTGACTTTCCAATCATTGTCAAGAAGCTTACGGAGATTCTTTTCGACATCTTTGGAAATATCTGCTCTTGGCATAGACTCGAAGGCATTTCCTGGCGCAAGATCTTTTGGGTCAATTTCAGCATCTTCACGGAATTGAATTTTACATTGGACATCACGAAGAGGGATGACTTGTTTGAATTCGTTGATGAGGATTTTGAGGGTTTGTGGGTTGATATCTGAGATCAAGTCATTGATTTTGGGGCCCATTTGTTGATAGAGAGATTTAAAGAGGGATGTGGCAGCTGTTCTACAAGCAGGGTTTTGGTTGCTAATTGTGAGTTTGCCAAAGTCGACCGTTTCCTTGAGAGGAACAAACTTGAGGGTAAGTTCTTCAACGAGCCTAGCAAATAGGTTGCACATTTCGATGAGGACTTTAGGGTTGGGTTTTGCGTTTTTGTTGGAATCTTTGAGAAGAGTGTTTAAGAGAATCAATAAGATAGCCTTGGGATTAACGAATTCAATGTAAGAGTAGATGATAGTTTCGCATTGATGAGCGTATTTATTGTCATAGACATTATTGATGATGAGTTGGGAAAGAAGAGAGAAGGATTTTTTAGTGAGAGCAGCTTGCTTGTTTTTGACAGTAGTGACAACGATGCTAAAAGTTTCTCTGAGAATATTGAGATTGGATTCTTTCCAATCCTTGAGTTTAGACTTGAGATATTTGAAGAGATACTCAAGATTAGTGGCGACCAAATCGATGTTGTATTCAATCCAGGCGTTGAGTTGACTCAAGCCTGTGACTTTTTCTTTCCAAGCGTTCTTGTTGATCTCTTCCAAGGCAGAAGTTGGGACTCCCAATTCAATCAATTTTGCTTGTGCATCTTCAAGAGTCAGATAACTGACGAGGTCGTCTTCAGATGACTTGGAAGTCATCGGAGGCACAGGAGGAAGATTTTTGAGAGAGTTTCTTCTGGGTCCTGATGCAGCTGTTGGTTTACCTCCATTGCTGCTATTTCCAAGTTTTTTTGGATCTGATTTTATGTTGTTGACTGGGGTCTTGATTGTTTCCTCTTCTTCCATGCCATCGCTGGCAAAACTTGAATTTTTAATCAGAGTAGGAGTCGAGAATAATTCCATAACAGGAGGGGCTTGATTTTTGTCTTCTGAAGCGAGTAATAGAGCTGCAAGTTCATTGATTTTGCCGAGTTTGGGTTGTGGAATATTATTATAATTGTCCTTGATAACAGAGTCGCCAAGGAAAGCTTTCCACAAAGCTAAGAGTCTCATGGCAGATTCCCTGACTTCTCCAGAGCTATCATTAACAAGCTTTTTAATGCTTGAATTCAGGGCTTTATATAGAGTCAAGACTTTATCTGGCATTTTTTCATATTTTTCGCATCCGATTTCAACAAGAGACATGGTATGGATCTTGACTTCAGGAGCTTTGTCTTTTAAGATCTCTTTGAGATCTTCAATAACTTCATCAAGAGTAATGCAATAAAGGAAACTATCTAGAGCTTTACAAGCCTCATCGATAATTTGTCCTCTCTTGTCTTTGAGCTTGGCAAGAATAGATGATATCGCGAGTTTACAAGTGGAATTGTAGCTCCTGCGGAGGCCTCTAGCAAGAGCCGTGTAGATTTTGATGACAGTGGTAACTACAGTAATATTGTTGTCCGCCATAAGCCTCTTTAAAAGATCATCAATGTGATGATGAGGAGTGTTTGCGAGTCGAATGGCAGTGACTGCCTCTTTGAGGAGATCATCAAGTAAAGCCTTCTTTTCGTTCCATTTCGTTTTCTCAAGGACTTTATCACACCAACTTTGGTCAAACTTTTTAAAGATATCAAGAGGCTCCATAGCTTCATAAGCATCAACTTGCTGTTGCTTATTCTCGAAAGATTTGTGATCTTTCTGTTCGATTTCCATTTTACCAGGAATTGACTCATTGTTAAAATGAGCTTGTAATTCATCTTGTTGAGCTTTTTTGAGCTTCGACACTGAGGGTTGTAAGGCGCGTCCAAAATAAAGATATGCTTCTTTGTAGAACCCAAGAGCCTCTGTTCTTATAGCAGCCGTGCTAGAACCAGCGAGTTTTTCGATATGAGCAAGGAAAGGTTTGAGAGGAGCGAAGGTTTGAATTTTTTTGTTTTGAAGGAGTTCAAGGATGACTTGGACTGCAGCACAGACAGTTTTCTGATTTTTATGGCTGAAGCAGTCAATGACAGCATCGGAGACAGCTTGAGAGCCACCTTTTTCGAAGATTGAGCATATGGCTTCATTTGCAGATTTTTTGATTGTAGGCTTTCCAGGAGCTAAGGCTTTTTCAATTAACGTCTTGAGAATGTCTCTGGCTTCATATTTGAAAGGTTCATAATTCTCAGCAAAAGCTTTGAAAGCTTCAATCGCTTTTTCTTGGGCTCCTGGGTTTGCGTCTGCAACCAACTTAATCATATCCTCAGCATACTCTTGGAAAATCGATTCATCAGTGGAATCTCTGAATTGATTGGTAAGTTCTTCATAAGCAAGTTGACGAACTTTCCAAATTTTAGATTTCACTCTCTCATTCAATGGTTGGTTGGCGGTTGGGAGCTGAGTCTCTCCTTCTAAGTTTGGATTTTCCATTTCACCGCCTTGGAAAAACTTGTTCGGAAGATTCTCTGGAAAAGGTAGTGGTTCAAGAGATTGTCTTTTTGGCTGAATTGGTCTTTCATCACTCAAGCATGAAATTATTGGTTGTTGGAGTTCGGAGTTGTGATTTTCTGGGTCCAGAGACTGTCTTGTTGGTCTAATCGGTCTTTCATCACTCAGACATGAAATTCTTGGATCTGTCAGTTGTTCATTTGAAGGTGGTTCTGAATTTTCTATAGGTTTTTCTTCAATGACCATTTCTGTTTCTTCTTTTTCAGCAGCAAGGTTTTCTTGGATGGATTCAAGCAAGTCTTTTTTTCCAGTAGTCGGTTTTTCTTCAATCATTTGGGTATTTTCTTCTTGTTCTTGTCCTATACTCTTTTCTTCCACAACGACTGGTGGTTGTTCAACGATTTTTTCAGGGACTTGATAGACTGGAGCGGGTTCTTCAAGAGTGTAATTATACACGCCCATTCCGAGAATGGGTCTTTCTTCAGAAGACAAAATAAAAGATTTTCTGCCTGCAGAAGGTCTTTCTTCATCAGCTCCTTTACCTTTATTGGAGCTCTGAAGCCCGAGGGCGCTTAACAGAGACCTTCCAGAATCCTTCTTTTTCCCACTTCCATTATTATTCCTGTCTTTCTTTATGGGGGTGAATATTTCAGTCTCTGCGTGATTGTAGACACCTCTGCCTTTAATCGGCCTTTCGTCGGTAAAGACATGTCTTTGTTGAAGCTCAATAGGTTCATGTCTCCCTTCTTCCAACGCGTTCATACTGTAAGGCCTAAGAGGTCTGTTCGTCTTGATATCTTGAGGTTTAAGAATATCTGCGGCAATTTCCTCATTGAGATTTTTGAGTTTATTTTCTGAAACATGATCGAAATTATTTGTAATGTTTGTGAGCCCCTTTCTGGTTGAACTGGTTACTGTTGGCCTTGAAGTTTCAATATTTGCAGCATTCATTTGGTTTTCATCTTGGAAAGCTGATAAGACTGGGAAGACTTGTGTGATATTCTGAACAATGGATGATCTCTCTAAAACGCTTGTTTCATCAGTTTTATTATATGTTTGTTCATTGACACTTTCAATAATAGTGTTCAAGCTATTTTCCCTAAAGTATCCTCCTTTAGATTGAGTTTCTTCAATCGCCAAAACTTGTTGTTCGATTGTATCCTCTGTGGTGAATAGAGATTGATTATTCTCATTCTTGTCCAGTGGTTTCGGATACTCTACCTCGATAGTTTCGTGAGAAGGAGGAGATGTATTATTTTTCTGTTGCACTTGAGAGGGAGGTTTGAATTGATCTGAAAAATTAACTCCTAGATGTGAAGTGCAAATACCAAGAGAATGGTTTTGAATATTCTCAACTTCAGGAGGAATCTCATTTTGTTGATGAGAATCAGATTTATCCAACAAGTGGTTTGAAGTTGAAAGTTCATCTTGAGGTTGATCGAAATTTGAATTTATTAGGATGGTATTATTCTGAGAAGAAGGAGGTTGAGGAAATTCAAAAGAATCGGAATTAGGATCTAAGAAAGAAAATGAATTGAATGAAAACGGCTCAAAGATACCTTTAGATTCGATCTCCATAGATGATAGATAGTAGTCGGTACTAAAGATGATAATTTAAACTTTATGACTTTGAAATCAAATCAACACACCAAATTTCAATTTGAAATCAAATTTTTCTCCTGATTGATAGAATTTCCTTTATCTCTGAGAGAGAGTATCTTTGTAAGGTGAGGGGGTAAAGAAAATGATTTTAGAGCGAAGACGTTTTGAATCCTAAATATGATGATGAGTGTGAAAAGAGTTTGGCAAGAAAATCTTGGCCTAAGAGAGAAGATGAGTTGGATGCGAAAGAGAGTTGGAATAATTTGAAAATTGAGGAGTTGGGCGGTAAAAATTTTCAAATTTTTAATTAA
>Ga0182738_1001997_pt1 | contig 24724 bp, 23 predicted proteins | sample eDN5th30CBELigMG_FD_128876 | JGI IMG/M metagenome (GOLD analysis project Ga0182738, IMG submission 128876) | Enriched Miracle-Growth compost microbial communities from Emeryville, California, USA - eDNA 5th pass 30_C BE-Lig MG (version 2)... ...
CTTCGGCACGGCGAACGGGCCGATTCGCTTCGGGCTGCCGTTCTTCAGCGTGGTTTCGGCAGCTTCCACGATGGTGCGCGTCGAAGGACCGCCCGAGCCCATGATGATGCCGGTTCGGGGATTTTCCGAGATGTCGCTTTCCTCGAGGCCGCTGTCGGCGATGGCCTGCTTCATTGCGACGTGGTTCCACATGCCGCCCTGCGACAGGAAGCGGGCGGCACGCCGGTCGACGAGGTCGGTCGTGTCCAGGTTCGGCGCGCCCCAGACCTGGCAGCGGAAACCGTGCTCGGCGAAGGATTCGGAAAAGCTGATGCCCGACTTGGCGTCGTGCAGCGAGGTGCGCACTTCGTCAGCGTTGTTGCCGATGGACGACACGATGCCCAGGCCTGTGACTACGACTCGTCTCATGCGCAAGCTCCTCGCGGGAAAGCTGTTCTGGTTCAGGCTGCCGATTGCTTCGACAGGCCGACCTTCAGGTCGGTTGCGGAATAGATAGGCTCGCCGTCCGCCTTCAGCCAGCCGTCGGCGATGCCGAGCACCAGCCGGCCGCGCATGACGCGCTTGAAGTCGATGCCGTATTCCACCAGCTTGACCGACGGCGTGACCATGCCCTTGAACTTCACCTCGCCGGTGGACAGCGCCATGCCCTTGCCGGGCTCGCCGAGCCAGCCGAGGAAGAATCCGGTGAGTTGCCACATGGCGTCCAGCCCCAGGCAGCCGGGCATGATCGGGTTGTCGATGAAATGGCAGGGGAAGAACCACTTGTCGCGGTTGATGGCGAAATCCGCGCGGATGAAGCCCTTGTCGAAGGCGCCGCCGGTCTCGCTGATCTCGGTGATGCGGTCGAACATCAGCATCGGCGGATAAGGCAGCTGCGCGTTGCCGGGGCCGAACAAGTCGCCCTTCGCACAGGCCAGGAGATCCTCATAGTCGTAGCTCGACTTTCGATCCGCCATTGAACTCGTCCCCGTTCCTGCGGGCTGTGCCGCGCTGTTTCGACGTCCGTCGCGACGTTCGTAGCATAACCCGTTTGCGCCGGAAAACCGACTGTCCGATCGGTCCAGAGGCTCTAACCTGCCCCACTGCGCGGGTCAATGCGCGCTATTGATCGTGTTGAGCCGACAGAATATATGTCGGGGAACGCATGGGTTCGAGGAAAGTGCTGTTTTTCCTTTCGTGACCGTGCGGAGACGGATTGCTGCTGGGTGATGGACAACAACGGGCAGGCGAAGACGACCACGGTTGATAGGCGGGTGCGTGAGGCCGGGCTGAGGCCGACGCGCCAGCGCGTCGCCTTGGCCGAATTGCTGTTCGCCAAGGGCGACCGTCATCTTTCGGCCGAGGAACTGCACGAGGAGGCGCAGGTCGCCGGTGTGCCGGTATCGCTGGCCACCGTCTACAACGCCCTGCATCAGTTCACCCAGGCCGGCCTGCTGCGCATTCTGGCTGTCGAAGGCGCCCGTACCTATTTCGACACCAACACCTCGGACCATCATCATTTCTTCGTCGAGGGCGAGAACCGCGTCTTCGATATCGAACATGGTCCCGTCACGGTCGGCAACCTGCCGGAACCGCCCGAGGGCATGGAAATCGCCAATGTCGACGTGGTGGTGAGGTTGCGCGCCAAGCGCAACTCGTAAGGCCGCATCGTTCGCCGGCTTGCGCCGTCAGTCCTTGATCTTCTCGCCGGGATAGGCGCCCCACAGCAGCGACTGGTTGATCCAGCCGGTGTGTCCACCCAGCGTCATCTCGCACCAGTCCCCGGTGCAGGACTTGATCGTGCCGATCACGCCCGGATCGACCAGCGCGACGACGCCGGCGCTCTTGTCGGGATCGCCCAGCAGCTTGATCTGGGCGTCCTTGCCACGCTGCCACGGCGCCACCATGGCCGTGCGCTTGCCCGACAGCAGCGACTGGTTTATCCAGCCTTCGGAGCCTTCGGCGTCGCGCACCTTGCGCCAGGTGTCGTATTCCTGCACGATTTCCATCGGCAGGCCGGCTTTCAGGTACATCCAGTTGACGGAATAGTTCACGCCCGGCCCGATGCGCGAATTGACCCGGCCGGACTTCAGGCTCACGAATCGCGGCAGCGGCAGGCCGCTCGGGCCGAGCGTCACGCTCTGGGCAGCGCCCTGCGCTGCGGACGGCAAGGGATGGAAGGCTGCTCCCAGCAAGGCTGCGCTGACGATCAGGCGGAGCGACGCGAAACCAGACACTTTCATTCCCCAGATGTTGCCGTTCACTTGACCGCGCCGGTTCCCCGCAGGCCCGCGCGACACCCTTTTTCTTTGTCATCGGCGGCAGCGCTTGATACATGAAGCAAAGGGCGCTGCCACCGGTTTGCAGTTTCGCCCGTCTTGGTTAAAGAGCTCTCAACGAATCCGGGATCGAGGGAAGGAATGGCGGCCAAGAAGAAGCCTCTCGTCGTCATCACGCGCAAGCTGCCGGATCCGGTCGAGACGCGCATGCGCGAACTGTTCGACGCCCGGCTGAACGTCGAGGACCGGCCGATGAGCCACGACGAGCTGGTCGCCGCCGTCAGGGAGGCCGACGTGCTGGTGCCGACCATCACCGACACGATCGACGCCGCCCTGATCGGCGAGGCCGGCGAGAACCTGAAGCTGATCGCCAATTTCGGCAACGGCGTCGACAAGATCGACATCGCCTCCGCCACCAAGCGCGGCATCACCGTCACCAACACGCCGAATGTTTTGACCGAAGATACCGCCGACATGACCATGGCGCTGATGCTGGCCGTGCCGCGCCGGCTGGCCGAAGGCGCCAACGTGCTGCCCGGCGACAAGAAATGGCCGGGCTGGTCGCCGACCTGGATGCTCGGCCGCCGCATCGGCGGCAAGCGCCTCGGCATCGTCGGCATGGGCCGCATCGGCACGGCGGTCGCGCGCCGCGCCAAGGCGTTCGGCCTGTCCATCCACTATCACAACCGCCACCGCATCATGCAGGCGGTAGAGGACGAGCTGGAGGCGACCTACTGGGAAAGCCTCGACCAGATGCTGGCCCGCATGGACATCATCTCGGTCAACTGCCCCTCGACGCCCGCCACATTCCATCTCCTGTCGGCGCGGCGGCTGGCGCTGCTGCAGCCCACCTCCTACATCGTCAATACCGCGCGCGGCGACATCATCGACGAGGACGCGCTGGTCAAGCTCATCCAAGACGGCAAGATCGCCGGGGCCGGATTGGACGTCTACGAGAACGAGCCGGCCCTCAATACGAAGCTGTTGAAGCTCGCCGCCCGCGGCAAGGTTGTGCTTTTGCCGCATATGAGTTCGGCCACGCTGGAAGGCCGCATCGACATGGGCGAGAAGGTGATCATCAACATCCGCGCCTTCTTCGACGGCCACCGCCCGCCCGACCGCGTGCTGCCGCTCAGGACCTGACGTCCGCGTTCCGGGTTAGTGCGGCGATAGCGTACGCGCATCCGGCCGGCACGCCCTCGACCCGCGCGAGAAACATCATGGCGTCCGGATGGCCATATTTCATGGCGAGGTCGCTGCCACTGCGATCGGGATGAAAGATCGCCGTCACGTCCGCAGCCGAGACGCCGTGCGGCGCAACCGCCTCGGCATCCCACTGCCCGAGCCTGCGGCGGCGGCATCGAAATCCTGGGCGCTAAGGGCAGGCATAACCGAGATCATCTCATCCCCGAGATCGCCAGTTATCTGCGGCAAAGCTAACATGAGCCGGCACGCGGGAACAGCTATGCGGTCTCAGTCGGGGACGGCGAGGGCTCCTTGCGCATCGACGGTCACTCGCTTGCCGCGAAAGCGCCCGAACCAATCCCGGTCCAGTTTCACCGCCGCCGGCGTCTTCCAGCCCATCTCGCGTGCCACGATCAGCCCGAGCAGCAGGATCGCGTCGGGCTCGTGAAGAACGAGTGCGGCCGGCGCATGGCCGTTGTGGACGAGTTCCAGCAGCACCGCCGAGGCCGACGACGAGCCGATGGTGCCCGGCAGGAACAGCACCTTGCCCGCTATGGATTCGCCGTGCTGCGGATGGCGCACGTCGGCGATCCGACCAGTCTTCGCATCGACGCCGCCCCAGAAGCTGATGGGCGCGGTGAGGATGATGGATTCGCCGGTGGCGGGAGGGCCTGGCACGAGGATTTCCGTCGTGGTTTCGTCCGCCGGTATTCGACCCCCACTCCGATTTGCTTCGCAAACCACCTCTCCCCCGCTCGACGGGGGAGAGGAAATGCCGGCCGCGAGCTTGGCGCCCTTCCTCTCCCCTTTTGAAGGGGAGAGTTGGTCGGCGAAGCCGACCGGAGTGGGGGTAGCGACGTTGCCCGATTCACCCGCCGCCAGATCCGAAAACACCGGCCGTCCGGCCACCGCGCTCTCGACGCAGTCGGCCAGTGAGCCGTAGAGCACGCCATAGCCGGTGTTGCCCGGCGCATAGTGTGCGAACTTGCCGGAATTGGTCATCAAAACGGCGCCGGCAAGGTCGGGCAGGATCGGCGTCACCACCACGCAGGTATCGGCGACGATCGTGACGCCCGCCGCCTCCAGCGCCTTGCGCCGCCCGTCGCTTTCCAACTCAGCCAGCGCGTGGCGGCCGGTGCAGGCATAGAACGGCACCTTCAGGCGCCGGCCGGCGATCAGGCGTTCCAGCGCCTCGAACTCGGCGAGCGACAGGTGCGGGCTGCCAATGGCTACAGCATCGATGCGGCCGGCGGCCTTTGCCGTCGACAGGCCGGCGCGCGCCGTCGCGATCATGTCCGGCGTGACCCGGATGACCGCTTGTGGCGGCGGGCCGCCGAGCGCGGTCGCCACATCCGGCGCCTCCGGCGTGACGCCGGCGATGTGGAACAGCCCGACCGCGCCCGAGGAAGCCGCCGCCGCGCCGAAGGCTTTCAGCGCGTCCTCGCCCGGACGGTCCTCGACGCCGGCGACGACGCCGATCGCCGTGCCGACCTCCCGTCCGAAAAGGCTGCCCAGCACCGGCCAGGCGATTTCCGCGCCGAGGAAGGCGCGGGGCAGGGCGGAAACATCGAACACCACCTCTGCCAGCCGGTTCTCCGGCCGGTGCAGGCCGTAGTCCGGCGCGCGGCCGGTGATGGCGCAGGCGATGTCGAGGAAATCGCCATAACGGTTGGTGCGCGCACCGAGCACCGAATTGCAGAAGACCACAGCATTGGATTCGCCCCAGGCAACGTCCGTGCCGAAAGCCGGACGATGCCCGGCCTGATAGGGCGCGCAGGTCCAACTCGGCTCGCAGCCGAGTGCGCGGTAGGCGTCCATCATGCGCCGCGCCATGGCGCGCTCATGGCCTTCGAGCCGCACTTTCGAGCAGCCCAGGAGGTCGAGCGCGCCGACATTGAGGGTTGACCGCACGGCGGCCCTGGCGCCGCCCTCGACCAGCCTTTCGGCGAACAGCGTGCCGGAATCGCCGTGATAGAGCGCGCCGTCGATATGAGCCGAAGCGATGGGGATCAGGCGCGGCGCGCCGAGCAGGCGGGCGGCCTCTGTGACGATGCGCATGGCCGTCGCGGCACCGTCGCCGTCGCGGCCGCCGGCGACGGCCTGTTCCTCTGCGGTCAGGGTAAGAGCCACGTCAGCGCCTGTTGTAGCGGATCGTCTCGAAGCGCGCCGCCAGCGCGTCGTAGAGCAGCAACCGGCCGACCAGCGGCTCGCCGATGCCGGTGATGAGCTTGATCGCCTCCATCGCCTGCAACGTGCCGATGACGCCGGTCAGCGCGCCGAGGATGCCGGCCTCGGCACAGGAAGGCACGACGCCGGCGGGCGGCGGCTCGGGGAACAGATCGCGATAGGAGGGATTCGGCCTGCCGTCCGCATCCGCCCCGAACGGCTTCAGCACCGTCACCGAACCGTCGAAGCGGCCGACGGCGGCATGGACCAGCGGCTTTTTCTCCCGTTCGCAGGCGTCCGCCACCGCATAGCGCGTGTCGAAATTGTCGGAGCCGTCGACAGTGAGGTCGTAGCCGGCGACGAGGGCAGGGGCGTTGTCCGCCGTCAGCCGCAGCCTGTGAAGTTCGACGGTGACATGCGGATTGATGCGCAGAATCGTCTCGCGCGCGCTTTCGCCTTTCGGGCGACCGATCGACTCGGTGCCGTGGATGACCTGCCGCTGCAGGTTGGACAACGAGACGGTGTCGTCGTCGACGATGCCGAGCGTGCCGACGCCCGCCGCCGCCAGATATTCCAGCACCGGCGCACCGAGCCCGCCGGCGCCGATCACCAGCACGCGAGCCCGCTTCAGCTTCTGCTGCCCGGGCCCGCCCACCTCCGGCAGCACGATATGGCGCGCATAGCGTTCGAGTTCTTCGTCGGACAGGGGCAGGACGGTCGTCATGGTCGAACCATAGAGCGCGAAAGAGGCGCTGTCAGGCGAGGATTCGCGAAATCGCATAGGACTGCGCCGTACCCCCAACCCCTACGCCCCTCAAGGGGGAGGGGGACCTTGCGGCACTGCTACAGCGCGCCAAGCTCACCGATTTCGGCTGAAACGGCGGCGTTGGCGTCTCCCTTCCCATTGCGCGGAGGGGCAGGGTGTGGGATGTCGCGCCAGCCAGAATAGAGAAATTCCATATGCGATAGCCCTGCTTCAAGGGGCTCAGGGCGCAGCATCTTCCCCTCCCCCTTGAGGGGAGGGGTTAGGGGTGGGGGGCGGTGCCGCCCTATAGTGAGTCCAGACGACACGGTCTGCTCAAAACTCTTCCGTCGCCGTCACCGTCCCATGATCCACGGTCAAGAACTGCGCCCGGCCTTTCAGGCTGGAGAAAAGTGCTGCATCCGTGCCGGTCATGAAGGTCTGGCCGCCGAGGTCCTCGAGAATCGAGAACAGCGCCGCGCGCCGGCCCGCGTCGAGATGCGCGGCGATCTCGTCGAGCAGCAGGATCGGCGCCATGCCGGCCATCTCGCCGGTCAGCCTTGCATGAGACAGCACGATGCCGACCAGCAGCGCCTTCTGTTCGCCGGTCGAGCAATATTCGGCTGCCATGGCCTTCGGCCGGTGGCGCACGGTCAGGTCGGCGCGGTGCGGCCCTTCCAGCGTGCGGCCGGCGGCGCGGTCGCGTTCGCGGCCCTCGGCCAGGGCGCGGCGGAACCGTTCCTCGGCCTCGACGGCCGGCATCGTCGCCACCGCCGCCTCCAGCTCTCCGGCCAGTCCGATATCGGCCTGCGGGAACGGCCCGTCGCCGGGCAGGCGCTCGATCATGGCGGCCAGCAGCCGCACCGTCTCGGCGCGGGCGGCGGCGATCGCCGTGCCCGTCTCGGCCATCTGCGTTTCTATCGCCTCGAACCAGGCGCCGTCGCGCGAGCCTTCCGCCAAGAGCCGGTTGCGGCCGCGCATCGCCTTTTCGTAATCCAGCGCGCGCTGGCCATGGCCGGCGTCGATCGCCAGCACCAGCCGGTCAAGGAAACGCCGGCGGTCGCCGGCAGATCCGGTGAACAGCGAGTCCATCGAAGGCGTCAGCCAAACCACGCGCAGCCATTCCAGCATGGCTTCCGCCGAGCGCGCCGCCGCGCCGTTGATGCGCACCTTGCGCGCGCCTTCGCCGGGACTGTCGTTGCCGGATGTGCCCGTGCCGATCTCGGCCTCTCCGCCGGGGCCGTCCAGCCGGGCGTGTAGGGCGAAGCCGCCGGCGCCGCCCTCGCGCGCCACCTCGCCATAGGGGGCGCGGCGCAGGCCACGCCCCGGCGCCAGCAGCGACACGGCTTCCAGCAGATTGGTCTTGCCGGCGCCGTTGTCGCCCGTCAGCACCACCGCGCCCGGACGAAGATCGACCGCCAGCGCCGCATAGTTGCGGAAGTTGGTGAGGGTCAGGCGCGTAATGTGCGGGGCGTGCACAGGGATCGCGGCTTTACACCCGCATCGGCATCAGCACGTAGAGCGTGGTCTCGTCGCTGGTGTCGTGGATGAGCGTCGGCGAGCCGGCGTCGGCTAGCATGAAGCGCGCCTCGCTGCCGGTGAGCTGGGCGGCGACGTCGAGCAGGTAGCGGGCGTTGAAGCCGATCTCCAGCGGATCGGAAGAATAGTCGGCCGCCAGTTCCTCGGTCGCGCTGCCCGAATCGGGATTGTTGACGGTCAGCGTCAGTTGGCCGTCGGCGATAGCGAGTTTCACCGCCCGGCCGCGCTCCGAAGAGATGGTCGACACGCGGTCGACGGCGGCGGCGAAGGTCTGCCGGTCGATGACGAGCTTCTTGTCGTTGCCGGTCGGGATGACGCGCTGGTAGTCGGGGAAGGTGCCGTCGATCAGCTTCGATGTCAGCACCACCGAGCCGATGGTGAACCGGATCTTGGTGTCGGACAGCTCGACCGTGACGGCAACGTCCGGATCGTCGACCAGCTTCTGCAGCTCGCTGACCGTCTTGCGCGGGATGATGATGCCGGGCATTCCCTCCGAGCCCGCCGGCGCGTCGAGTTCGGCGCGCGCCAGCCGGTGGCCGTCGGTCGCCACCGAACGCAGCTTGAGCTTGCCGCCGACTTCCATCGCGTGCAGGTAGATGCCGTTGAGGTAGTAGCGTGTCTCCTCGGTGGAGATGGCGAACTGCGTCTTGTCGATCAGCGCCTTCAGCGCCGTGGCGTCGAGCCGGAAGATATGCGGGAAGGAGCCGGCCGAAAGCTCGGGAAAGTCGGACTGCGGCAGGCATTGCAGGCGGAAGGACGAGCGGCCGGAAATAACCGACATGGCGTTGCCGTCCTCGTCGGTCTTCAGCATCACCTCCGCACCCTCGGAAAGCTTGCGCACGATGTCGTAGAGCAGATGCGCCGGCACGGTCGTGGCACCGGCCTGTTCCACCTTGGCCGGCGTTGCCTCGTTGATTTCGAGGTCCAGGTCCGTCGCCTTCATTTCCAGCGAGCCGCCTTCGGCCGACAGAAGCACGTTGGACAGGATGGGGATCGTGTTCCGCCGCTCGACCACGCGGTGGACGTGGTTGAGGGACTTGAGCAGGTTCGACCGTTCCAGGATCACGCGCATGACGAAAAGACTCGCTCCGACTGGCAAAGCGGGTCTCCGGTATGCCGACCCGCAACTTGCTCCAAACTCGTTTGGAATCTGGTCAAACTGACAGGAAAACCCCTTGAAAAGCAAGCCCGGGAGGCTCGTGCGATGAGGCGCCGCAGGCTTTGTCGGGGATAACCCTCATCCGGTCGGGCCAGAGCATTTTACAGCCAGACGGAATCGTCTGGCGTCGCACAAATGCGGCTAAAGTGGAGAGGCCGATCGTTACGCCGTTTCCATGAAACGGTGGAACGATCCGGCGTCGCCAGTCATCGGCAAATCACCCGGAAAACCGCATGGCCGCGCCGCGACGGCGGCCGGCCATGCCGTGGTTTCACGAACGTTTTCAGGCCTGGTCGTTGATCAGCCGCCGCAGCAGCTCCAGTTCCTGCGCCAGCGTGTTGTCGGAGCCGGACAGGTCCTCGATCTTGCGCACGGCGTGCAGCACCGTGGTGTGGTCGCGGCCGCCGAAGCGCCGGCCGATCTCGGGCAGCGAGCGCGGCGTCATCACCTTGGAAAGGTACATCGCCACCTGCCGCGGCTTGACGATGGTGCGCGTGCGCCGGTTGGACAGGAGCTCCGTCTTCGACACGTTGTAGTGGCGCGCCACGATGCGCTGGATGTCCTCGATGCGCACCCGCTTCGGCTCGCCCGAACGATAGATGTGGCCGAGGATGTCATCGATGCGCTCGATGGTGATCGGCTCGAACGACTGGCGGAACAGCAACTGGTTGAAGGCGCCCTCCAGTTCGCGGCCTGACCCGGTGACGGTGCGCGCCACATGGGCGATGATGTCGTCGGCAATGGCGAGCGAAGGGTCCTCGGCCTGAGCCGCTGCGAGCCGCTGCTTGAGCATCGAAAGCCGCATCGCATAGTCGGGCGCCGCCATTTCAAGTGCCACGCCGCCGTTGAGGCGCGAACGCACGCGCGGCTCCAGCGATTCCAGTTCCGCCGGCGGCCGGTCGGCCGCCACCACCACCTGCCTGGCGCTGTCGAGCAGCATGTTGATGAGATGGCAGAACTCATGCTGGATCGACTTGCCTTGCAGGAACTGCATGTCGTCGATGATGAGCAGGTCGATGTCGCGCAGCCGCTCCTTCAGCGTCAGCGCGTCGTTGTCGCGGATGGCGGTGGCGAAGCGCCACATGAAATATTCGGCCGTCAGGTAGACGACGCGCGATTTCGGATTGTGCTTGAGCGCTTCCGCCGCGATCGCCTGCAACAAGTGCGTCTTGCCGAGGCCGACCGTCGCATGCAGGAACAGCGGGTTGAAGCGCACGGCGCTGGAGGCGGATTCGGCCACCGCCCGCGCCGCCGCGAAGGCCACCCGGTTGGACGGCCCCTCGACGAAGGAAGAGAAGGTGTAGCGCGGGTCGAGCGGCGAGCCGAGCACGCTCTGGCGCTGCTCGCCGTCCATGCCGCCGCCTGCGCTTGCGGCGCTGCGCGGTGCGGGAATGCGCTCGGCCTTGCCCGGCGCCAACGTACCGGAGGAAAGCGCCGTCTGGGTCTGGCGCGCGGCCTTGCGTGCCGGCGTCGCCTCGGCCTCCGTGTGGCGCACAGGCCGCACGGCGCTGCGCACGATGATTTCGACCTTGAGGACGTCGTCGTCCTGCTGCTTCCACAATTCGGTAATGAGGTCGAGATAGTGGCCGTTGATCCACGAGCGCAGGAATGCCGTCGGCACGGAAAGGCGCACGATGCCCTTGGAGGCTTCGGCCAGCTTCATGCGGCCGAACCAGCTCGAATAGACCTCGCTGCCGAGCCGGGCCTTCAACTGTGCCTTGATGCTCTCGAAGCGCTGGTCTGCCGTGCTGTTCCCCACGGTGTCGCTCCCGCCGGGATTTCCCGCAAACGGGATGTCGCCGCTCATCTCCCTTTCGATGCCGTTCTGCATTCTTATGGTTCCTGTCTTCGTACCTTCGTTGCGCCGGGGGTGCGCCTCCTGCACCTTGATCCCGACGATGCTCCTTGCCGGCCGCACCGGTCGCCGCTGACCGCCGCCGTCGTTTGCCCGCCGCCGTTGCCGGCATGGGGCCGCGGGAACCGATCAGGCAAAGCAATGCCGCCCGGCAAAAGCCGGTGGGCCTGCGACTGCCATGCACAATGACTCAGTCCCCTACGCATCGAGAGGGCAAACCTCGCCCGTTCGCGGAGACGATCCGCGTTGTGGACGCTGCCGATTTCAGCTAGGTCGAGGGCCTGGGGCCCGTCCCTTTCGATGGGCAGACACTAACGAAATCGCTGTGGAAAGGACAAGGCCGCCTCTAACGGATTTTTAACGAATCTGGTTAGCGTGGGCACCTTCCGGCGCGGTGTCGCACCGGGTCGAAACCGCAAAGCCGTTGTGATTCAAACCCTTTTCCAAGCAGCGTGAAAAAGGGTAGCTGGCGCGAAATATTTTTTATTATTTCCCTTGACACAGGCTTGTTCGCCGCCGCCTTGGTCATAGTGTGGACGGCTTGTGGATGACCTTCCGCAAGTGTCTGGAATAAAACAGAAATGTCTGCCCGGAGTAACCGCCGCCGGAGGCTTTTGCGCGCTCTCTAATGGACCGGGCAGGCCCTCCCGCCGGCAAACGAAAACCAAGCCTGCCGGCCTGCCGCAGCGGCAATCGGCACGGTCGTTTTCCAAGCCCTTGCCGACAAACGAAAAAACCCGGCGCGATGCGCCGGGTCGATTGGAACGGGCCTGCCTTTGAGGGCGATCAGGCGGTCAGGGTCTTGACCCGACGCGTCAGCCTGGAAACCTTGCGCGAGGCGGTGTTGATATGCAGCACGCCCTTGCCGGCGGCGCGCATCAGCTCGGGCTGGGCGATCTGCAGGGCGGCTTCGGCGGCGGCCTTGTCGCCGGCGGCCAGGGCTTCCTCGACCTTGCGCACGTAGTTGCGGACGCGCGAACGGCGGTTCTTGTTGATCGCCGTGCGGCGGGCGATCTTGCGCGTTGCCTTCTTGGCCGAGGAGGTGTTGGCCATGGTGCCTCTCTTCTGATCTCAACGGGTCGGCGCCACGGCAAGCCGCAAGGCGCAAAAAACAAACGGGCAGCCACGCGGCCGCCTCGGTTGGTGGGGCTTATAGTTCAGCTTTCCGGGCGCGTCAACGGAGAAGCTACAGCAATTTGCCGTATGTCGCTCACCGGTTCCTGAACGTCGGCTTGCGCTTCTCGGCGAAGGCGGCCATGCCTTCCTTCTGGTCGTCCAGCGCGAACATGGAATGGAAGACGCGCCGCTCGAACCGCAGCCCCTCGGCCAGTGTCAGGTCATAGGAGCGGTTGACGGCTTCCTTGGCCATGATGACGGCGGGCAACGAGAAGTCGGCGATCTTCTGGGCGGCCTTCACGGCCTCCTCGACCAGGTCGGCCGCCGGCACGACCCGCGACACCAGCCCGGAGCGCTCGGCCTCAGTGGCGTCCATCATGCGGCCGGTCAGCACCATGTCCATCGCCTTCGACTTGCCGACGAATCGGGTGAGTCGCTGCGAGCCGCCCATGCCGGGCATGACGCCGAGCGTGATTTCCGGCTGGCCGAATTTTGCGCTGTCGGCGGCAATGATGAAGTCGCACATCATGGCGAGCTCGCAGCCGCCGCCCAGCGCATAGCCGGCCACCGCCGCGATCACGGGCTTGCGCGTGCGGGTGAACTCCTCCCAGCCGACAAAGAAGTCCTCCAGATAGGCCTCGACATAGGTCTTGGCCTGCATCTCCTTGATGTCGGCGCCAGCGGCGAAAGCTTTTTCCGAACCGGTGACGACCATGGCGCCGATTTGATCGTCGGCGTCGAAGGCTTTCGCCGCCGCCACGATGTCGGCCAGAACCTGCGAGTTCAGTGCATTGAGCGCCTTGGGGCGGTTCAGCCTGATCAGCCCCACCTTGCCGCGCGTTTCGGCGATGATCGTTTCATAGGCCATGGTCTTCTCCCGTTCGGCTGGTGCTGGGCCGCGATGCTACTTCTGACAGGTGGGACAGTAAAAGGTCGAGCGGCCGCTTTGCACGATGCGCCGCACCGTGCCGCTGCAGCCGGGCGTCGGGCAGGGTATGCCCTCGCGGTCGTAGACGGCGAAGCTATGCTGGAAATAGCCGAGCGAGCCGTCCGCCTGCCGATGGTCGCGCAAGGACGAGCCGCCGGCGGCGATGGCGTCGGCGATCACGGCGCGGATCGACCCGGCCAGCCGGTCGGCCATGGCGCGCGCCTTCGGGCCTGCCTTGCCGAGCGTGCCGGCGAGCCGGAGCGGCGACAGGCCGGCGCGCCACAGCGCTTCCGACACATAGATGTTGCCGAGCCCGGCGATCAGGCTCTGGTCGAGGAGCGCTGCCTTCAAGGGCGCCTTCTTGCCTTGGAGCAGGCCCGCCAGCAGCGGCCCGTCGAGCGCGTTGCCGGTCGGCTCGACGCCGAGCCCGGCGAGCATGGCGTGCTCGTCCGGCGCCCCTTCAGCGAACAGCATGAAGCCAAAACGGCGAGGGTCGTTATAGACGACGCGCGCCGGTTCTCTCTTTTCCGTCGAGAGGTGGAAGACGACATGGTCATGAGCGGCGTTCTTCGATCGCTCATAGTGGAAATCGCCGGGGATCTCGCCCTTTCCATCCTGTTCGATGCGGAAGGAGCCGGACATGCCGAGATGGCAGATCAGAACCGGCCCGCCGTCGATATGCATCGTCAGATATTTGGCGCGGCGGCCCAGCGCCGTTATGCGCCGTCCCTCCAGCCGCGCACCGAAGGGCGAGGGCAGGGGAAAGCGCAGGTCTGGCCGGCGCGCCTCGACCCTTTCGATGCGTGCCCCTTCCATCACCGGCTGCAGGCCGCGCCGGATGGTCTCTACCTCGGGCAGTTCAGGCATGGCCGCGTAACGCCTTGAGGAAGGAGGTGCCGTTGCCGCCGGGGGCGATGCCGAGATGCTCGGCCACGGTAGCCCCGATGTCGGAGAAGGTCGGCCTGAGCCCGACGGCGCCGCCTTTCATGCCTGGAGCCAGCCCGGCGATGGGGATGCGCTCGCGCGTATGGTCGGTGCCGTGCCAGGTTGGGTCGTTGCCGTGGTCGGCGGTCAGCAGGAAAAGATCGCCTTCCTTGAGCTTCGCCAGCGCCTCCGGCACGCGCCGGTCGAAAGCCTCGAGCGCTGCCGCATAGCCCGGCACGTCGCGACGATGGCCGAACTCGGTGTCGAAATCGACGAAATTGGCGAAGACGAAGTCGCCGTCCTTCGCGTCGTCCAGGGCGCCGAGCGCGGCGTCGAACATGGCCATGTTGCCGGCGCCCTTGCGCACCTCGGAAATGCCGCGGTGAGCGAAGATGTCGCCGATCTTGCCCACCGCGATCACCTTGCCGCCATGGTCGACGACACGGTCGAGCAGCGTCGGCTCGGGCGGCGGCACGGAAAAATCCTTGCGGTTGGGCGTGCGCTTGAAGGTCTCGCGGCTCTCGCCGAGGAAGGGGCGGGCGATGACGCGGCCGACATGCAGCGGGTCGCACAGGCGCCGCACCACCTTGCAGAAGTCGTAGAGCCGTTGCAGGCCGAAATGCTCCTCGTGCGCGGCGATCTGCAAAACCGAATCGACCGACGTGTAGCAGATCGGCTTGCCGGTCCGGATGTGCTCTTCACCGAAATCCTCGATGACGGTGGTGCCGGGCGCATGCCGGTTGGCGAGGATGCCGGGCACATGGCCCTCGCGGATCATCGCCTCGGTCAGCGCTGCGGGGAAGGCGGGAATGTTGTCGGGAAAATAGCCCCAGTCGAAGCGCGCCGGCAGGCCGGCGATCTCCCAGTGGCCCGACGGCGTGTCCTTGCCGACGGAGATTTCCTGCGCCGCGCCGTGGAAGGAGGAGGGGACAAGTGTGGTCCCTCGGCCGAAGTCGAGGCCGGTTGCAATGCGCGCCGCTTCGCCGAGGCCGAGAGCGAGCATGTTGGGCAAAAGCAGCGGACCGTGGCGCAGGCCGTCCCGGTCACCCTTGCCCGCCGCGCACGCTTTGGCGATGTGGCCGAGCGTATCGGCCCCGGCATCGCCGTACTTGCCGGCGTCTGCGGCTCCGCCGATACCGAAGGAATCGAGAACGAAAACGAAAGCGCGCGCCATCGGCTGCCCATGCTGGTTGCAACCCAGACATAGGAGCCACCGCACGCCTTGGCAATTCGGAAACCAAACGGCAACTGCTTGCCGCGATAATTCCCTTCAGAGCATTTTGCAGCCGGACGGCATCGTCTGGCGTCGCACAAATGCGCCCAAACAAGGGGATAGACCGTTTCACCGTTTCGGTGAAACGATCTGGGACATGGACCGGTAAGGCAGATCGTGAAGAAGGGACGCAGGGCGCATGCGCGTGTCGCGGCGGTTGGACTTGCCGCGCTGGTCGCGTTCGCCTGCCGCCCGGCCTTGGCGGATTGGCGCCGCGACATCGGCACCTTCCGCATCGGCATCGTGGCCGAACCCGGCGCCGGCAACGCGGTTCCCGGCCTCGCCCTGCTGACGGACGCCTATTCCAGGGCGCTCGGCATGAAGGTCGAGGTTCTGGTGGCGCGCGACTACGCCACGCTGATCGAGGCGCAGATCGACCGGCGCGTCGACTATGCGGTCTATTCGGCTACCGCCTATGCGCTGGTTTCGCTGCGCTGCGGCTGCGTCGAGCCTCTGGTGGCGCCGACCGATGCCGATGGGGCTGCCGGCATCCGCTCCGTGCTGGTGACGCGCGACGCCAGGATATCGAAGCCGGCCGATATGGCCTCGCGCCGCATCGCCCTCGGTCCATCCGATAGCGTCACTGGCACCTTGATGCCGCTGGCCGATCTTGCCGCCGCCGGCGTGACGGACCTGGAAGACCAGCCGCTGCTCCAGCGCGCCGCCTCCGCTTCGGCCGCAGAGGCGATGCTGGCGGCCGGCACTGTCGATGCCATATTCGGCTGGGAACGGGCGTCGGCGATGCGCGGCGTGGACCGGTCGCCGGGCGGCGGCACGGTGGCACGCCTGAAGGCGACGGGCATCCCAGCCTCGGCGCTGCAGGTGGTGTGGACGTCGAGCCTGCTCCGCTATGGGCCGCATGCCGTGCGCAGCGACCTGGACGCCGACGCCAAGCGTCGCCTCGTCGATTTCCTGACTGGCCTGAAGGACCGGGACCCGAAAGTCTACCGCCTCATCGAGCGCGGCCATTCCGGCGGGTTCGTCGCCGTCGATGCGAAGGATTACGACCCGGCGGTGACGCTGGTGCGCGCCGCAGCCGGCAAGCCCGGGCCATAAAGCGTGTCGCGATCTTTCAGATTCGCTCAGGACGCTTTGGATTTTTGATTTTACGCATGTCCTTGTCCCGAAACCGGTTCCCACTTTCGGGAGACAGACCTTAGCTGCCGCAGTCGGAGCAGGGAACGGTCATCGTTACGCGCGGCCTGACATAGTAGGTGTCGCTCATGCCGATGCTGCTGAAATCCGATATCAGGCCGGTCGCTTTCACGTTGTCTCCCGACCAGGCGATGATGGGCACGTAGTCGAGCCCGCTGGTCACGCGCAGCAGGAAGGAACCCGGGACGTTGAGCGCGGCGGGCACGGATACGGTGTTGCTGGACGCCCCGCTGGCCGCCCCACCGGACTGATACGTCCACGCGACCGTCGCGCCGCTGGATGTTATGTTGATGGCGGTGATGGTGGTTGTCGGCTTGGAGCGGTTATAGGGTTGCATCGTCGAGTCGGCGATAGCCAGGATATTTCCAAGCGTCGCTTTGTCGACCGTCGATTGCTGGGCGACGAGGTCCGCCACCGTGAAACTGAGGCGGGCGACCTTCTTGCTGGTCTCGATCCCCTGTGCCGCTTCCATGGTGATGAAATAGAGCATCAGCAGGATAGGCGCGATGAAGGCGAATTCGACCGCCGCCACGCCGCTCCTGTCGGTGCCAAGGCGCCTGATTCTTGCTGCCAGATTCCTCATTGCCCCATGCGCCCCCGCGCTCGCCATGATCGTCGCTTCCGGCCCCTGCGCCAGCCGGCCTAGTCGTTGAAGGGTTCGTTCTGCCAGACGGCCGAAGCAAAATGCAGCGTGTCGCTGCCATTGAGGTTGGACATCCACAGAGCCATGTAGTCCGTCAGCACCGGCCATTTATAGAAGACCCGAAGCATGTTCTTGGTCATCGACGCGCCGGGGTTGAATTGGAACGGATCGTTACTGACCGTGCCATTGGTAAGCTTGATGACGTCCGGGCCCTGCTTGGCCGGGTCCGTTTGGGTCTCGTCTTGCTTGCCAATCCGGAAGCTCATGGCGGCGGCTTCCGCGAACGTGTTGAAATTGCGCAGGTCCACCTCGATGCGGCCGAGGCAGTTGTTTGCGGCGAGCAGGCTGAGCTGGTCGCAGATCTGCTGCTTTACCCAGTCTTCGGTGGCGTCGGCCTTTTTCTTCTGACCGGTGCGCAACTGGCGGGCCACGTTGTCGGTGGCGTTGGCCATGACTTCCTGGGACGCAAAGGAAATGCAGCTTTCCAGGATGGCGAAGACCAATGCGAAAAACGCCCCGCCCAGCAGGCCGAATTCAATGGCTGTCACGCCGCGGCGATCCCGCGCGAAGCGGGCGAGCAGGCCCTTGCCTTGCGTCTTGCGGCTGTTCGTTCGGCCAGATGTGTCGTCCATGTCGTGCGGCCCGTAAACTTTATCGCAGGGCACCGTAGACGAAACCGGTTGAGGTCCGGTTTGACGGAAACTTAAATTCGCACGGTTCGCCTTAACGCGCCGCTAACCAAACCGCGGCCGGTCGGGCGTGAGCACCGGTCAGTTGCCGGTGTTCATCTCCATTTCCGAGGTACGCTCGGCTTCGCTCTTGAAGGAGCTCTCGCAATAGGGCGTGCACGACATCGTCTGCACCTGCGAGCGCCGGTAGATGCGCACGGTCGAGGCGTTCTGGCGCGTCACGGTCACCTGTTCGTCGATGATCGGGCTTCCGTCCTTGTCGAGCACCACCAGGTTGGTGACGCCGAAGCCCTTGCCGGTGAGCACGATGGTGGAGGCGTCCTGCACGGCGGCGTCGGCGATCAGCGGGTTGCCGACGACGATGGTGTCGGCCGCGCGCGCCAGCTTGACGATCCGGGCTTGGTTCATCGTCACCTCGATGCCCGCGTCCGCCAGCGCCGGCGAGGCGAAGGCCGTTGCCGAAAGCAGCGCGGTGGCGATCAGGAACGATCTCGACAAGGCCATTTCAATCTCCGGACAACGCGATTTCGCGAATGTGTTCAACGGATCATGAACGGGATTGGTGAACCAACGGTTAAGTGGCCGCGCCTCCGGCACCGCGGACAAGCGGGAATCGCGCAAATCCGGCATTCCAGGCTCATCGATCCTTAACGGAAATCGCCTAGGGTGCCTGCAACCGGCGCACTCGCCGCCCCAGGACCGTGGTCGACCCGATGCTTGAAGCCCTGATCTTCGTCGTCTTTCCTTTCTGCATGCTGTTCGCGGCGATCTCCGACATGCTGTCGATGACGATCGCCAACCGGGTCTCGCTCATTCTCGTCGGCGTCTTCATGGTCGTGGCGCCGCTCACGGGCATGGAGTGGACGCAGTATGGCCTCCATCTGGGCGCCGGCGCTCTGGTGCTGGCATGCACGTTCGGCCTGTTCGCTATCGGCGCCATGGGCGGCGGCGACGCCAAGCTGATGGCGGCAACCTCCGTGTGGATGGGCTTCGGCGTCTGCCTCGTGCATTATCTTCTTATCGCTTCCGTGATCGGCGGTCTGCTGACCATGGCCCTGCTCGTCTATCGCGGTTCGACGCTGGCGACGCTGACGCGCAATAACCTGTTCCTGCGCCACTTCGCCGACGACAAGAGCGGCATTCCCTACGGCATCGCGCTGGGCCTGGGCGGGCTTCTGGCCTTTCCGGCTTCGCCGCTGATGCAGTGGGCGCTGGAGCACACGGCCTCGTAAGCGGCCACCGGTCCTGTTTTCTCGCAAAGGCGGCTCAGGCCGCCTTTTTCATGTCCGCAGACGGGTGCGGCGGGCGATGCCCCGCATTTGCATAAACGTTAAATTAATCACGATCGTAAGCATTGCATTAACCCTAATTTGACGATTGCCGCTGCAAAGTCTGGGCTGGCTAGAGGTTTGCTAGGGCGAGGGTTGGGCATATGCCGGCATCCCGATTGATTATCTTAAGCGTCGCGGTGGCCGCGGCCGGGGGGGCCGGCTATGTCGCCAAGAACATGGCGGTCAAGCCGCCTGCAGAAGTCGTCGTCAACGCACCGCAGCAGCCGGCGATCGCGCTCCAGGACGTGCTGGTGCTGTCCGGCGACGTGCCGATGGGCGCGACGCTGGACAACAACATCTCATGGGAGAAGTGGCCGGCCGACGGCATCAACGCCAATTTCATCACCCGCGCCAGTGAGCCAGACGCGTTGGAAAAGCTGAAGGACTCGGTCGCTCGCATGGCCATGTACACCGGCGAGCCACTGCGCCGTTCCAAGCTGATCGGCGAGGGACAGAGCTTCATGTCCTCGATCCTGCCGTCTGGCACCCGCGCCGTCGCCACCTCGATCGCCGCCGACACATCCGCCGGCGGTTTCATCCTGCCGAACGACTTCGTCGACGTCATCATGACCCGCCGGGCCGACAAGGACGTGACGGGAACCACTGGCTTCATCACCGAAACCATCCTCAAGAACATCCGCGTGCTGGCCATCGACCAGACGATCCAGGAAGACGAGGAAGGCAAGAAGACCCGCGTCGGCCAGACGGCGACGCTGGAGCTGACGCCGCAGCAGGCCGAGATCATCACCGTTGCGCAGCAGATGGCGGACCGGCTGACGCTGGCGCTCAGGCCTATCACCGACATTAACGAAAAGGGGCTCGACGAAGCCGACTATCTCGTTTCCGGCAATGGCCGGCGGGGAACGGTGCGCCTGATCAAGTCGGGCGAGGTTTCCGAAGTGGGAGCTAGGAAATGAGGACACTTACGGGAGTGCGCATCGCCCTGGCCGCCATGCTCGGGCTTGGCCTGTTTGCCGCCGACAGCTTCATGCCGGTCGAGGCACAGGCCGGCAAGGCGCGCGTCGGAACCAGTTCCGCAAACCAGCGCGTCAAGCTCGGCCTGAACAAGTCTGTGGTCATCGACCTGCCCAGCGATGCCTATGACATCCTGGTCGCCAACCCGGCGGTCGCCGATGCGGTCACCCGCACCTCGCGGCGCATCTATCTGTTCGGCAAGTCGGTCGGCGAGACGAACATCTTCGTCTTCGGCGCCAACGGCGAGCAGATCGTCAGCCTCGACCTCGACGTCGAGCGCGATGTCGCCGGCCTGGAGGAATATCTTAAGCGCTTCATCCCCGGCTCCGACATCAAGGTCGAACTGCTCAACGACAACGTGGTGCTGACCGGCACCGTCGACACGCCGCTGGATTCCAAGCGCGCGGCCGATCTCGCCACCGCCTTCGTCACCGGCGGCGAGGCGACGACCGGCCAGTATTCGCAGACCGCGGCAGGCGGCAACGCCGCCGGCGGCGTCGATATCAACAACCCGGACTCCGAGCGCCAGAAAAGCGCCATCATCAATCTTTTGCAGATCATCGGCGACGACCAGGTGACGCTGAAGGTTACGGTCGCCGAGGTCAGCCGCTCGGTGATGAAGCAGCTTGGCGTCAACATGATCGGCAACGGATCGAGCAACGGCATCACCTGGGGCGCCGTCGCCGACAACCTGACGGGGCTCGGCCAGCGTCTGTCCGATTCCGGGCTCAACCTCGCCACGTCGAACCTGAAGGCCTACATCAACGCCATGGAGCAGTCCGGCGTCATGAAGACGCTGGCGGAGCCGACGCTGACCGCCGTTTCCGGCGAGAAGGCAACCTTCAAGGTGGGCGGCGAGTTCAACGTCATCACCGGCTCCAAGTACGATGCCCCCACAAGGCAGGCCCAGACCAACATCGAGCAGATCGAATACGGTATCGGCCTGGAGTTCCAGCCCGTCGTGCTGTCGCCGGGGCGCATCAGCCTGAAGGTTCGTACCAGCGTCTCGGAGCCAACGACGGAAGGGGCGTTGTCGATCGCGGCCGGCGACAACAGGGCCCTGAACCTGCTTTCGATCCGCAAGCGGCTTGCAGACACCACGATCGAGCTGCCGTCCGGCGGCTCCATGATGATCGCCGGCCTCGTGCGCGACGACGTCCGGCAGTCGATCAATGGATTGCCGGGCCTCGCCAAGATCCCGGTGCTCGGCGCGCTGTTCCGTTCGCGTGACTTCGTCCGCAACGAGAGCGAGCTCGTCATCATCATCACGCCCTATCTGTCTCGGCCGGTGGCGCGCAACGACCTTGCCAAGCCGGACGACAATTTCAACGCCGCCAGCGATGGCGCCGGCATGTTCCTTGGCCGCGTCAACCGCGTCTACGGCACCATGCAGACGGACAGGCCGGCCGGCCGGTATCACGGCGTCGTCGGCTTCATCTACAAATAAGCGGGGAACGGACATGTCTGGTTCAAACTTCGGGGCAGGGGTCATGGTGGCGGCACCGCATTCCGTTCGCCGGTTCCGCGCAAGCATTTCCCTTCCGCTCGTGGCGATTGCCGCCGCGGCATTGCTGGCCGGCTGCGCCAACCGCGATTCCATCACCGTCGGTTCGGTACCGGACGACTACCGCACCAATCATCCCATCGTCATTTCCCAGCAGGATCTCAAGATCGACCTGCCGGTCGGCGCGGGCGATCGCGGCATGACGAAGTCGCAGCGCCAGACGCTGCTCGGCTTCCTCGACGGCTACGACAGGAGCGCCGCGCCCCTGCTGACCATCGCGGTGCCGTCCGGTTCGGCCAACGAGGTCGCCGCCCGTGCGGCTGCCCACGATTTCGCCCGGCTGGCGGCGGCCAGCGGCATCAGCCGCAAGCGCATCTCGACCCTGTCCTACCAGGCAGGCGGTGCCGACGTCTCGGCGCCGATCCGGGTCTCCTACACCGCCGTCAAGGCGCATACCGACCGGTGCGGCCGCTGGCCCGACGATCTCTTGAACAATGCCGAGAACAAGCACTACGCCGATTTCGGCTGTTCCTACCAGAACAACCTCGCCGCGCAGATCGCCAATCCGGCGGACCTGATCGGGCCGCGCAAGCAGACCTCGATCGACGCCGAAAGGCGCGGCCAGGTGATCGATGACTACCGGAAGGTTCCGTTGGCGATCCCGCCGGTCAACCAAGAAGTCGACTACTAGTCATGACGGCGAAGTCTGAGGGCCGGCAACCATGAGCAATCTCGCCTACGACACGGATATCGAAGGCAGCGGCGACGCCCGCGACGTCGCCGTCATGCAGACCTTGCGACCGATCCCGCGTATCTCCATCCAGGCTTTCTGCGAGACGGAAGGGGTGGCCGGGCCGATCGAGCGTGCCGGCAGCGACCGCCGCATGGCCAAGGCGCACCTCAAGGTGCACATGGGCGGCATCCCCACGGCCATCGAATTCTACCAGTCGGCGCCGACGCCCAACCTGATCCTGCTGGAATCGCGCGCCGAGCCGAAGGAACTGATGGCGCAGCTCGGCCTGCTTTCCGAACATTGCGATCCCACCTCCAAGGTGGTTGTGGTCGGCCACTACAACGACGTCGGCCTCTATCGCGAGTTGATCCGCTCCGGCATTTCCGAATACGTCATCGCGCCAATCTCGATGGCCGACATCGTCAGCGTCATCTCATCGATATTCGTCGATCCCGAGGCCGAGCCGATCGGCCGCGCCATCGCCTTCGTCGGCGCCAAGGGCGGCGTGGGGTCTTCCACCATCGCCCACAACGTCGCCTGGGCGATGTCGTCGCTGTTCAAGTCCGAGGTGATGGTGGCCGATCTCGACCTGGCCTTCGGCACCGCCAACATCAATTTCGACCAGGATCCGGCTCAGGGCATCGCCGAGGCGGTGTTCTCGCCCGAGCGCATCGACGAGGTCTATCTGGACCGCCTTCTGGCGCAGTGCGCCGAGCACCTGTCGCTGCTCGCCGCGCCCTCGACGCTCGACCGCGTCTGCGATTTCGACGCCGACGCCTTCACCCAGATCATCGACACCGCCCAGCGCAGCGCGCCGCTGCTCGTGCTCGACGTGCCGCATGTCTGGAGCGGCTGGTCGAAGAACACGCTGGCCAGGGCCGACGACGTGGTCATCACGGCGACGCCCGAGCTTGCCAACCTGCGCAATACCAAGAACCTGGTGGATATGCTGAAGAAGCTCAGGCCCAACGATCCGCCGCCGAAGCTGGTCATCAACCAGGCCGGCGTGCCCAAGCGCCCGGAGATCACCGCGCAGGATTTCGCCGAACCGCTCGGCGTCACGCCGATGGCGGTCATCCCCTTCGATCCGCTGCTGTTCGGCAACGCCGCCAACAACGGCCGCATGCTGGGTGAAATGGACGCCAAGAGTCCGATCGTGGCCACCGTCAACGAGATCGCCCATGTGCTGACCGGCCGCAGCGAACTCAAGGCAAGGAAGAAGGCCGCGCTCGGCGGCATCCTCGAAAAGCTGAAGCGCGGCAAGAAGTGATGGCAGTTCGGCGGAATCGGTAGCGATCATGTTTGGCAAAAGAGGCAACGACGACGGCAGCCGGGGTGTTCCCGAGTTCCGCCCGACCGCGCCGGCGACGACACCGGCCGAGGCTGTTCCGCGCTCCGCCGTGGCGGAGGCGCCCGCACGTCCCGCCGCGGCCCCTCCCAGCGCCCCCTTGGCTCCGCCGGCACCGCCGCCGGCCACGCGCCGCAACGTCGAGGCTCCGCCGCTGGCCGCCGAGCCGCGGCGCGGTTCGCGCGAACGCTCCGAGGCCTACTACGACACCAAAAGCCAGGTCTTTTCGGCGCTGATCGACACCATCGACCTGTCGCAACTCGCCAAGCTCGATCCCGAGAGCGCGCGCGAGGAAATCCGCGACATCGTCAACGACATCATCGCGATCAAGAACTTCGCCATGTCGATCGCCGAGCAGGAGGAACTGCTCGACGACATCTGCAACGACGTGCTGGGCTATGGCCCGCTGGAGCCGCTGCTGGCGCGCGACGACATCGCCGACATCATGGTGAACGGCTCCAAGAACGTCTACATCGAGGTCAACGGCAAGGTCGAGACGACCGGCATCCGCTTCCGCGACAACCAGCAGCTCCTCAACATCTGCCAGCGCATCGTCAGCCAGGTTGGCCGGCGCGTCGATGAGTCCTCGCCGATCTGCGATGCGCGCCTGCCCGATGGCTCGCGCGTCAACGTCATCGCGCCGCCGCTGGCCATCGACGGCACCGCTCTTACCATCCGCAAGTTCAAGAAGGACAAGCTCACCCTCGACCAGCTTGTCCGCTTCGGCGCCATCTCGCCGGAAGGTGCGGAGGTGCTCAAGATCATCGGCCGGGTGCGCTGCAACGTCATCATCTCGGGCGGCACGGGTTCCGGCAAGACGACGCTGCTCAATTGCCTCACCAATTATATCGACCGCGACGAGCGCATCATCACCTGCGAGGACTCGGCCGAACTGCAGCTGCAGCAGCCGCACGTGGTGCGCCTGGAAACCCGCCCCAAGAACCTCGAAGGCGAGGGCGAGGTGACCATGCGCGACCTGGTCAAGAACTGCCTGCGCATGCGGCCCGAGCGCATCATCGTCGGCGAGGTGCGCGGCCCCGAGGTGTTCGACCTGCTGCAGGCGATGAACACCGGCCATGACGGCTCGATGGGCACCATCCACTCCAACAGCCCGCGCGAATGCCTCAACCGCATGGAATCGATGATCGCCATGGGCGGCTATTCGCTGCCGCAGAAGACCGTGCGCGAGATCATCGTCGGC
>Ga0182738_1001998_pt1 | contig 24707 bp, 23 predicted proteins | sample eDN5th30CBELigMG_FD_128876 | JGI IMG/M metagenome (GOLD analysis project Ga0182738, IMG submission 128876) | Enriched Miracle-Growth compost microbial communities from Emeryville, California, USA - eDNA 5th pass 30_C BE-Lig MG (version 2)... ...
GTTTCATTGGCAAAAGTCCGCGACCAGCTTCCAAGACCAGCTAAATTATACTTTTCTACTAATTCAGCTCTTTTCGCCAAGGATAATTCATCCTCTAGCCAAATTTTGTACGTTGATTTTGTTTCTTTATCAACATATTCCCCGTAGTTTTGACCACTAACTTCGTCATATGTTGGAGTAACATTATGCTCTTTTAACCATTCCTCCACACTTGCCATGGAAAGGGATTTAGAAGAAACTTCTCCATTTTCTTTCTCCTCCCACAATCGTGCATATAACGGTACTCCTAAAACGAGCTTATCACTAGGTACAACATCAAGTAAGGTTTCTAAATTTGCTTCCACCCAAGGGAAACTCGCAACACTTCCAGAAATCGGACTTGTTGCCCAATGTTCATCATATGCCATCACAATAAGATAATCGACTATTTCTGCTAAATGGTCTCTTTGCAGGAATGCAGAATAATTTCCGTCTGCAATAAAGGTAATATCCATCGAAACCGTAATGCCTGCCTCATGTAAATAGGGCGTTGCTTCTCGAACAAACTGTGTTACATATTTCCCATCTTCTTCGCGAACATTCTCAATATCGATATTAAGACCCTCTAATTTATACATTTCACTGTAGACCAAAAGCTGCCTAATAACGGTCTGTCTTTTTTGATAATCCTTTAAAACTTCATGTGTTTTATCCGGATCAAAATCATTGGAGAATAACCCCCATACTTGATAACCCTGTTTATGTGCCCAATCTACATAGGCTGTTGACCCTAAATTTGATACATTCCCATCATTTCCAGAAAGCTTAAACCATGTTGGAGACACAACATTTACTCCGCTCATTTTTGGAATGCTTGAAGTGTCTGGATTTCTTGAATATACTGCTTCCCAGGTCAATTGAATTGGTCCATCGATTTTGTTCAGCTTTGGTTCAAGCTGTTCTAATTCGACCTGAACTACTTCTGATTTTCCTTTTTTCACGTATTTCTTTTTTACGAAACCTGCGATTCCATTCTCTTTTCTGACATAATAGAAATCTTCTACTTCATTTTCAATCGTTACCTGTTCACCAGGAACTAACTCATCCGTATAAGGAGCAGATAATGTTGCACCAGAACGCAATTTGGTGAAATCCTGCCTGACTTTTTTAGAAGTAAATGTTCCATCCGCTCTTTCTTGTCCATTCTCTTCCAAGAGTACTACTTGTTCTTTTTCTAAAATCGTATATTTAATCGGATAAAACGTAGCTAATGGATCTAATGCCACATAAATTGTCCCGTCCTCATCTTTTAAAGGCTGAAAGGAAAGCTCTGTATTCTTATCATTAACATAATACGAAACAGAATCAGTTGGAAACTGAATAACTTTATCTTTTGTCGTCACAATAACAGAATTACTATTTTCATCATATGTGATACTTCCATCTATTTTTTCCTGCCAAATACTTAATGGTAAATATACTGTATCTTTATCAAAAATAGCATTTCCAATTTGTTCTCCATTCAATAAAACTGGATTGTCTCCTTGAAAGTAATCCACTTTCTCCTTATTACCAAACGGATAGAGGAAAAGTAAAATAATGGATATAACTACTACTAAAACCGCTATAATAAGACCAACAATTACTTTTTTATTTGTTGGTTTTTTCTGAAATGAATAATTTATTTCTGTCATTTGTTCCTCCTTGGAGTTGTTCATGGAAAGTCGAGTTACTAGAATAATAGACGTAATGGGAATATCCCTAGTTTCATATTAACATATAATTCGACAAAAAAAGAACCATCCAACAGATGGCTCTCCTTTCCTACTAATCAAACTATATGTATTATACAAAATCATCTATTCCATTCAGCAAACGTTTTTCTAAATCCATAAAAAGGGCGAAAACCTTTGTTTTCATAATAGGTTTGAGAAGTACTAGAAGCAAGCATTTCTACTCTAGTAGTTGGATATAAGCTATGTACATAGTATAGAAGTTCCTGCCCCACGCCTAATCCCCTATAAGCTTGGTCAATGAGTAATTCGCAAATGAATAGAGTTATCGATTGATCGGTGATTCCTCTAATATAGCCTATTATTTTATCATCAACAGTTGCAACATAAGCAATATTCGAATGATTCCAAGCAGCTTTTGCATCATCCTTTTTCTTCACTAGGTTGCTCCATGCTTCTTGTTCATTTAAGGTGTGAATCGACGAAAAGTCAGCTTCTTTATAGGAACGAATTTGAATTTCTATCCCATTTTTTAACGTAATCATCATATTGTTTTAACCTTCTTTCCGGTAGAGTCTTACTGGTTTAAGGGTGAGATAAGCATTTTACTATCATTATTATCGATGCATTTCTTTCATCAACAGATTCTTTTTTGTAATATTATACCACAAAAAAGGCGCTCCCTCAGGAGTGCCTTTTTGATACTTAATACGGACCTTATTTTTTCGCTATCCCATTTGATGGTCTATCAAGCACAATCCGTGGTGCTGAAATTAATAAAAGAACGAGGATTATAGAACATAGTATTGTTGCTCCTAAGTATGAACCACCGTTTACAATCAAGGAATTGATAAATGGTGACATTCCTTCTGGTGCATAGCTCGCCCAAATAGTCACACCTGCAATGAAATGCCAAATATAGCGAGTAAATCCACCAACAACCACTGCCAAAATAATTAAGCCAGTCGCTAACCCTTTTTGTTCCGTTTTTAAAGCATTTTGAATAGATGAAGCAAATAACCCAGCAAATCCAATACATGCAAAAGCAAATAAATATTCTAAAATTACTTGCCAAAAACTTAATGCCTGCAGATCACCGACAACTATTTGTAAAACGCCCCATAAGAAACCTGCAATAGTGCTAGCTTTAAAGCCCCAGCGAAAAGCTACGATAAAAATAGGTACCATTGCAAAAGAAATGGATGTGTTAAAAACGGGAATAGATGGCAATAAATCTAGAATAAGTGCAATGGCAGCCATGATTGCCACTTCTATCATGACAACTAATCTCATATTTTTCATAAAAAAATCTCCTTTTTTTGCAGACCAAAAGGAGAACTAACGCGCGAAATGAATTATATAGCTTACTATATGAACTCTTCCCACATTCCTACGTTAGAATTAACTAACAGGTTCGAAGGGTCAGATCTATTGATCACTCTCAGCATTACGCTCCCCTTGTGGTTTGCTTTTTATCAAATTATAGTTATTATAGCATAAATTTTCATTTAAATAGGCCTTTTCCTTAAATAAAGAATATTCAAACTTTAAAGTTTGCAACAATAATAATAGTAGAATTTTATTAAATTATTTCTGTTATGTTCACTTGCTTTTTAGAATTAGTTTCTTTTTTAACAACATAACCCATTAATAACAACCCTACTATCCCAAATGAGAATAATCCTAAAGACATCGTTAAGGCGGATAGCTTACTACTTATCGCAATGGCTAGTCCAGCTAAAATCATTTGTCCTTGACCAATTAATCCATTTAAAGCTAAATAAGAACTTCGGTAATTTTCATTCACTAAATCTGCAAGGATGCTTTGATTAATCGGAACATACATTAATTCACCTATTGAAATAAACAGCATGATAATAATAAGCCATACTGGTGAAGAAATATAGGTTAGAATACAATAACTAACCACAAATAAACACATGCCAATAAAATATTGCTTATAGTCAGATAGTTTTTTCATCATCCAAGTAACCATACCCACACAAAAAACTACAAATATGGTATTTTCCGCATGAAGAATCCCCACCATATTTATGCCATTAACAGGAAGAATACCGAAGAGAATAGTATCTTCCATCGTATCTCTTAAATGAATGGCGATATAATTCGTTAAATGATTCTCAAGAGAAAAGATAAGTAAACAGGAAAGTAAATAAAGCATAAAAGTTTGGTCCTTCCAAACATATTGATAATTAGACCAAATAGTAGATTTGGATGTATGAGCATTCCTTATATCATGCCTTTTCATTAGCGATTCTTTAATAAATAGATAAGTAATGAAGCTAGATATAATTGAAACAAGGCCGACTGAAAAGAAGAAATAGAAATGATAGTCCATAAAGAAAAAAGCCCCTGTAATGGTTCCAAGTGCTGTTGCTAAATTAGCTAGCCAGTACATCGCTGTAAAAACAAATTTCCGTTGCTCTGCTAATACTAAATCATGAATCATTGCAGTAGAAGCGGGGAAAAACATGCCATTAAAAAATAAATTAATCATAAATAAACCAGCACTAATATATGGAAGATTAATCCATGGTGAATTAAAGGCTGCAATGACAAGATAGGTTATACCTACCCCTAGTTCTGCAATTATCATCATTTTTCTTCTGCCGATTCTGTCTGATAAGTAGCCACCTATTAATGCGCCAATTATACCAGATAAGATGACTATGATAACAATTACTCCGGTTATCGTAGTTCCAATTAATGAACTAAAATAAACAGAAATATAAGGGATTATTGCACTAGATGTTAAAGAAGTAACAAACTGTAAATACATGCGAATACGAAGAGAAATATGCAATTGACTAAATGTTTTCATCATCACATTTCCCTTCCATTCCAAATAAGCGATAGGCTTGATTTGTAAATGCACGCGTAAACATAGGGTAGGCTTGATCTGAATAGGTTAACCTTGCCCCCATTAAGAATGCTAGGTATCCATAACCAACCTCTTCAGGATTACTTTTTGGTAAAAAGCCCTTTTCCATTCCTGTATGAACTATTTCTTGAATATAACCTAAAAAAAGTAAGACAAATTCGTCTAGTGCATTAATTTCAGAGAACCTATCAGGCTGTCCAATCACATATTGGACAATGCGGAGTTCTTTTTCTGACTCCATAAATAAATCAAGATGTTTTCGAATAATATCTTTTAATTTTTCTTCGGTTAAATCAGCAAGTTCTTTCTTGGTTTCATTTATAACCTTTTTAAATAATTGCAGAGGTCTATTAACGCATTCTGTAAACAAAGCCTCCTTGTTTTCATAATAAGTAAATACGGTTCCAAAACTAACACCAGCTTCTGCAGCAATATCCTTAATAGTTGTTTTACTAAAACCATTATGTGAAAACAATTTTAACGCTGCCTTAAAAATATCATCTTTCTTTTGTTCAGATCGTGGTTTGGCCATATAAATTCTCCATTCTTTTTAATTGATTGATTAATCAATCATATTATATAAAAGAAAATATTGGTAGTCAATCTTTTATTAAATTTTCAATCTATTTACTCCCCCTCTAAACAGAGACAAAATGAAATAGAGAAGCTGTAAAAGACGAAGGATCTTTAATGTTGCTCTTAAATAAAGCTTCATTCATCTCATCTACTGCTGAGAATTTCTTTTTTTAAATATAGTAAAGTATAATAACCTAATTCGTATTATTACGCTACAAACACTCGATACACAGGGGAGCAACTCAAGCCTCCTTAGCCACACAGATAGTGAAGAATATTCCGGCTAAGGGGAAAATGATACAGCATTTTTAAAAACTAATAAAAAACCAAACAATCACTTTCGTGTGATTTTTTGGTTTTAACATGGGGTGAAATACTTTTATCCAAGCTTCTTTTTTTATGGCTTTCGTTGATGCAACTTATATCACAAACAAGTCCTTCAAGTCGATTTCGCTTCTTCTTAGTGCTGGATACTCATCACTTGACGGTGTAGTAATATAATCTTTTTTCCATTCTTCATGATGATTTATTATCTTTTTAATAGCCCCAACAATAAAATAGATATCCTCATTGCTCATTGTTGGATGAAGGGAAATTCGCACCCAGCCTGGCTTATGCGAAAAATCTCCCTCTTGTATTTCTTTACTTATTTCTTTGGAATGTTCTTTTGTAATAGATAGTAAATAATGCCCATATGGCCCTGCACATGAACAACCACCTCTTACTTGAATACCAAAACGATCATTCAGTAACTGTGCGACTAAATCATAGTGAATTTCTTCGCAAATAATGGAGATAATCCCTAATCTATCTTCGTTTTCTGCTTCAAGAATTCGTAGTTTTTTTATTTTTTTAAGTTCAGTCATTGCTAGCTGTACTAATTCTTTCTCCCTTTTCTCTATTCTTTCTATTCCCATCGCTTCTTTTAATTGAATACATAATGCTGTTTTAATAGCTTGTAGAAATCCTGGTGTTCCACCATCTTCTCTCTCTTCGTCCTCTTTTTTATAAAGAATATCTCCCCATTCATTTGTAAAATCTACTGTTCCTCCGCCTGGATGATCTGGTATATTCGAATAAATGAGATTCCTTGACATGACAAGCACGCCACTCGTTCCAGGACCTCCCAGGAATTTATGAGGGGAGAAATAAACAGCATCTAATCGTTCCTCTTTATTATCAGGATGCATATTCATTGCTACATACGGAGCTGAAGCAGCAAAATCGACAAAGCAATAACCTTTATGCTGATGCATAATTTTCGCAAGCTCATGGTAATTCGTTTTCCTTCCAGTAACATTGGAACACGCTGTAAATGCCCCTATTTTTAATGGTATGTCCTTATATTGCTCTAGCAAGGATTCTAAATGCTCTCTATTTACATCTCCATTTGCATTCGGCTTTATCATGATGACTTCTGCATTTGTCTCAAGCCAGGATAAATAATTAGAATGATGTTCCATATGTGTGACAAAAACTACAGCTATTTTTTCGTTAGTAAAACAAGTATTCTTTAAACCCATTATTCTTTGCAGTTTGTTGACCACTCCTGTCATACCAAAGCCATCAAATAATATAATATCATTCTCATCTGCATGAACATGCTTTTTGATGATTCGTTTTGCTTCCGTATATGCTTTTGTCATATAAGTTCCCGTTATATTTGATTCAGTATGTGTATTGGCAACATACGGGCCAAGTTTTTTTGTAATCTTATCCTCAATAGTCTTATATAATCTGCCACTTGCTGTCCAATCCGCATAGAGCAGCTTTTGATTTCCATAAGGTGTAGAAAAGGTTAAATTATTTCCAATGATATTATGCTTAATTTTTGAAAAATAGTGCTCCAATTTAGTATGATATTGGTATACAGACTCACCAACTTTAATTCTGATCAATTTAAAAATCCCCTTTCTCTCTCCTTCTTTAACCTATGTCAAAATGAGAAGAGGGGTTATTGCATTTCGAATTGTTTGAAAAAAATTCATAAGAAGGATGGAACATAACAAATGATTACCTTGCCTGATTATGCACTTGATTATATGGAGAACTTAAACCAGTCTGGACGGAGCAAACTTACATTAAAACAGTATGAATCTGACTTAAAGAAATTCTTTAGCTGGCTCGATATATACAAAGAAAACACTAAATTCGAAACAATTAAAGCTTTGCGTGCCGATGATATTCGCGCTTACTTTCATTATTTAAAGGATAAGCAATTATCACAAGCTACTATTCGCCGCCTTGCATCTGTACTAAGTCGATTAATGATTTACCATCAATGTGTTTGCGCACATGAAATTCATAAACTAGCAGAAGCGTCTCCACTACGTCCTCTAACCACAAAAGACTTTATTACAAACGAAGAATATAATAAATTATTGCAGCATCTGTTAATAAAGGATATAGAAAGCACCAAAAAATCAGCTAGAAATTATCTGCTATCAAGAAATTGGACAATCGTGGCTATATTAAAAAACTTTGGACTAACACCTATCGATATATATCGTATCAAGATGAAAGATTTAAACTTAGCACAAGGAGAGCTTACCCTAAATAGAGAGGATGCTCCGTTAACTCTTCCACTTTCTCATGATATAATGACTAAATTACGAGATTACTATTTTTCTATACCGGAAGCGTTTCGCCCAAAATATTATTCCAATAATCCTGTATTTATAGCTTTCAACAATATCTCATATTCCTTCCAATATGATTATAATCGGCAAAAACCAAAAGCACTATCTGTCCGTGCAATTCAAGAAATGATTAAAGATGAAGTAAGAAGAGCAGGCTTACGTAAAATTTCTGCTGTCAATCTTCGAAACGCAGCTATATTAGAGGCATTAGCAACAGGAGCAAGTGATGAGAAGGTAATGCGCCAATTTCATTTAACAAGTGAAGCGGCACTAAGAAGGTATAAACAATATTTACTGAGTAAAATAAATGATTGAATGAATAAAAAAGATGGACCTCAAATTTAAGTGAAGATCCATCTTTTTTATTATTACTGCTGTGTTGCATCATTTTCTTCCCAATATACTTTGCTGAATATGTCAGCAAATGCTTCCATGCTTCGATTCAATTCTGCTTGTGTATTGTCTACTCCACCTACTTCTAAAAGAATAGCACGATCAGAGAAGTTTTGATTATATACCCCATTTCCTTCTTCTTTTCCTTTTAAGAATACACCTCTTGAAATACCAGGATATTTTTTATCCAATTCAGCATGAAGCTTTTTCGCAAATTCCTGGTTTTTTTCATATCCTTTATTTGCATCGCCAATAATGAATAATAGTTTTGCATAGCTTTTTCCTTCAATTGTTGCTGTTGTCGTTTTTTTCCTAGCTGAATCTCGATGTATATCAATTAAATAGTTTAAATGTTTATTTTCGCTAACTGCTGTCTCAACCACTTCCTTTGATACGCTATAAGATGAAAAGTAGTTCCATCCTCTATCAAGAAGTTTTTGGTTAATATTCGTTTTATCTAGTTGAACTCCAATTCCCTCATCTTGTAATAGATTACTTAGTTTATTACTTAATCCAACAACATTTGCTCGTTCATCGGAGCTTACTGCTTCATTTTCATTTGCATTCTTCAATAGTGGCAAATATGCTTCTAGATTATGCGTATTATAAACTAAAACTGTTTTATTTTTAGGCTCTGTTACTGGTGCTTTATTCTCTGAAGGCTTTTCTTCCTCCTCCACTTTTTCCTCATCTACTTCTTTAGGGTTTTTCATAAGCTCTTCAGAAGGAGTAGACTCAAATGGAAGATTAGCAAGACTTGTCCCTTCCTCTGCAACAACAATTTCGGTATGAAAAAAAGTTAAGGCAGGTAGTTCTCTTCCTAAAAGTGTTCGCGTGTCATCTAAACGAATATTGGTGGCAATTTGGAACAGAATATTGCCTAATGAAAGTCCCTTTCCATCTGATTTTGGAAAAAGATGATTTTCACTATGAAATATTTCCGTATAAATTTCCGTAGTATTGACAGACTTTAAAATACTGGCAACATTATCTGAAGTCAATTTGAAAGAAAAAATAGAAGTTGTAATTCCAGCAATAAGGATAAACATTAGGATGATTCCTAATATTGTTGTATTCAAATATTGGATTAATGTACGCGTTTTGGAGGTTTGCATAATAGGTACATCCCCTTTCTCATACAGATATATGCCTTCTTACTAGAAAATAGTCTTGTAATCTATGAAATATTTGATAGGGAATTGTCATTATTTTAAGGAAGGATTGGAATTTTTATAAATAAGTTGGATGCGTAAAATTATTTTATACAATAAATAAAGTCACGGCCCAAATACATATGCTCTAGGACCGTGACTTTATTTTTCTATTTTATTGAAATGAAAAAAGAAACTCCGCTTCGCAGATTAATTCTCCAGCTACCGTAGCTTTGCCCTTTGCTTTCGCAAAGCTATTTTTCACCTTTTCCACGATGACTTCCATACAAAGCTCATCACCAGGAAAAACAGGCTTTCGAATTCTTGAATGATTAATGCCTGCTAACAAGGCAAATTTATTACTATGCTTTTCTTCACTATGAATGGCTACTGCTGAAACTTGAGCAATAGCTTCAATAATTAGGACTCCTGGCATGATTGGATTATTTGGGTTTTGTCCATTTGCAAATGTATCTTCCTTATTAATTTGCTTTACACCTACAGCCAATTTTCCTTCTTGCAATTCTAATATTTCATCCACTAGAGGCAGAGGATACCGATTTAATATATCCTTCACTTTCTGTAGATTCATCATTTCTTACCACCTAGTTTATTTAATTCATTTTGTAGCTCAGCCATGACATTACTTAATTCCGTTGTTATGTCTGATGGATCTTTCTTCGTTCCGTCCTCATTTTTTAACGAAATAGGATCGCCAAATATGACATGAATTTTTTTACCGCTTAACAGTCCTTTTAAATCCGTTGGTCCACTATATGCAGCTGGTACAAGTGGAACTCTTGCCAAATTAGCAATAGTAGCCGCGCCTTTTTTCAAAGGCACATCCTCTGACGATCTTGTGCCGCTTGGAAATATTCCGACTATCTTTTTTTCCTTTAATAGTTTAACTGGTGTTTTAATACTACTTGGACCAGGATTTTCTCTATCGACTGGAAAAGCATTAATGCTATGGAGGAATTTAGCTGCTTGCGGTTTAGCAAATAGCTCTTTCTTCGCCATAAAATGAATCTCATTTGGCAGTAAAGATGTTCCAAGAGCAACAACGTCAATCCATCCAATATGAGAACAGGAAACGACATAACCTGTGTCTTTCGGTAATTTATCCTTATTAATTACCTTCGTTCGTCCAAAGATTTTTAACACTACATTTGCAAATCTACTCGTGAATGCATACATTTTTTCTTTCTCCTTTTTGTGCAAAATAACTTAATTTATCCCGTCGGTTCTACTAACTAACAGTGCGAATGAAAGGACCCCTCATTGCTAGAAGTTGCACTTTATGTAAAGTTTCCCTATATGTAAAGAATTTAAAAAAGAGATGATACTCATTCCTCAAAAAACAGCCACTGATAAATTTAATTATTTTCACCATCTACTATTAGTAGTAGCTACTATATTTTTTCACTACCAACTTATTATATCTCATTATTGCTAAAAAAAATAGTGTCTAAGTACTACAAATAGGCACTATCTATATAGTAATAATCATAAATAGAATTTTATATATCCCATTTAAAGGAAGTCACTCAAAAGGAAAATCAAACAACGCAAATGGATGATACATGTATTATCATTTACGTATTTTGCTTATTTACTTTCTAACCAATGAATTGTTCCATTTATTAATGGATGAAACTGACTAGTTGATGAAAATGTATGTTTTCCATTTTCAATAAGTAATGTTTCAACCGTTCCTTTTTCTCGCTTTAAATACTTATTTTTATACTCATCCATATAATAACAGGGGATATCCTGATCTGCTGAACCATGCGCTAATAGGACATCACCAGAAAAAATATCGGCGACTTCTAACGGATGAAAATCTGCTAATGATTCAAAATAGGTTTGATAAAAGGAATAACCATTAAAATCAACCACTTCTTTTTCTGCTAATTCGCTCAACCTTTCCGTACCAAATATTCTTCTTATATCAAAGTCTGGTTTTCCGACAGCTGCCCACTGAATTAAACGGCTAACTCGTGAATCATTAATAGCAGTAAATAAGGCAACAGCTCCACCGAGACTATGACCAAGCAAAATAAGTTCCTTTATCGAAAGCTCTGCATATACAAATTGAATAATCGCTTCTGTTTGCTCTATTAAATCGGATAATCGATTACGACCATATTCACCACTCGATTCACCACAACCTTTATAATCAAACCGAATCACTAAATACCCTTTTGCTGTAAGCAAATTACTAGTCTTTACAAATAGCCGATCTACACCTATTCTACTGCCAATTAATCCATGACAAATAATCACCGTTTTATAGTCATTATATTTTTCTTTAGGATAATCGATAGAAAGTACGATATTGTCATCCTTCCATTTGATCGTCTTCACCTCAGTCATTTCTAGTTCCTCCTAATTACTATTTATAATTACTTATTATATATTATTCCTACCTGTTTAGTAAGTTTAAAACAAAAATTTTCTGAATTCTTTTTTTATCATCCCAAATATTCACCTTTTTTCACCATTTATTTTATCAAAATATAATTATGATAAAATAGCTTTAGTGAAAAAAATATCTACTGACCAAATTAGAAGGTCATCATAAAAGGAGATTTCTATGTATTATATTGATTATCATCATCATTCCAATCATTCATTTGATTCAAAAGCAATAATGATGGAAATTTGCGAAAATGCAATAAGCAAAGGAATAAATGAAATTTGTTTTACAGAACATTTTTCAGTTAATCCAAATGCTCCAACCTTTGGGCATATGAATTGGACAAACTATCTAGCTGATATAAAAAAATGCCAGGCTGCTTATAAAGATCAACTTACAATAAAGCTAGGGATTGAATTATGCGAACCTCATTTAATGCGAGAGCAATATAAAGACGCATTATCCAGTATTCCGTTTGATTATATTCTCGGTTCTGTTCACAATCTTGATGGACTAACCCTTCGAAAATATATGAATGCACATCCTGAAGAGGATATTTATCTAGCATATTTTAAAGAAATGCTAGAATTAGTTACCTATGCGGATATCGATGTCCTTGCACATTTTGATTTAATGAAGCGCTATGCACATACGACTAGAGGACTTTATGCCTTTTCAGACTATGAAGATATCATTGCTTCCGTTTTAAAAACAGCTATTAACAGAGGCATTGGGTTAGAAATTAATACTTCAGGCTGGAGAACAAGCTTAAATGAATCTTTGCCATTTATCGAAATATTAAAGCTTTATCGAGAACTAGGCGGAGAAATTTTAACGATTGGATCTGATTCCCATAGGAAAGAAGAGGTTGGTGAAGGATTCATCCAAGCGCTTAATCTAGCAAAAGATGCAGGGTTTAGTGCTTATTATCTATTTGAAAAAAGAAACCCTGTTCGAATTGATATGTAAATAAGTGCAGAGGGATTATTTACATTAAATGACCTAACCATTAATGCGAGTTTTCCTTCATACCATAGGGATGTGTCAGTCTATCGATTACCGATAGTATTTAATGGAAAAAATTATTTATCGTGTGCGAAAATTTAACAATTAATAGAAAAGAAGAGTGTCCAATGAGACACTCTTTCGGTTTAAATAAAGGAAACAATAAGCTCTGCTTTCCCCTTTAATTCAAATGCACCAAATTTATTTGGAAGCAAGAAATGATCCCCTTTTTGGAATGCGTATTCTTCTCCATTCTTCGTTAGAGAACCATCTCCCTCGATTACGCTGCATAAAAGGAAAGCTTGATTTTGCTCTTTAGTTGCCTTTCCATCGAGTGACCATTTTTCAACTGTAAAATAGTCACATTCAACAAAGCTTGTAATCTCTATATCCCCTTGTTGTTCAACAGATGGAGAAGTTGCTGCTAATTGATGTGGAACGGTCGTAACATTGATCGATTGCTCAATATGTAATTCCCGAGTATTTCCTTCTGCATCACGGCGATCATAGTCATAAACACGATATGTTGTATCCGAATTTTGTTGGGTTTCAAGAATGATAATCCCTTCCCCAATAGCATGAATTGTTCCGCTTGGCACAAAGAAGAAATCACCTTTTTTAACAGGAACTTTATTTAATAACTCATCCCATCTATTTTCAGCAATCATTGCTGCTAATTCATCTTTTGTTCTAGCATGATGGCCAAAAATAATTTCTGCCCCATCCTGACAGTCAATAATGTACCAGCACTCTGTTTTGCCAAGTTCTCCATTTTCATGAACCTTTGCATAGTCATCATTTGGATGAACCTGTACAGATAAGTCTTGATTTGCATCTAATATTTTTGTTAATAAAGGAAAACGATCGCCTTCCATATTTCCAAAAAGCTCACGATGATTTTCCCATAATTGTTCTAAATTTTTCCCTGCTAATGGTCCATTCTTGACAACACTTTGTCCATGAGGGTGTGCGGAAAATGCCCAGCATTCCCCTGTTGATTCACTCGGTATTTCATAGCCAAAGCTACGCAATGCTGTACCGCCCCAAATTCTATCTTTAAAAACCGGATTAAAAAATAATGGCTCGCTCATTCGATTACGGAACTCCTTCTTTACAATATTTACTAGACTATTCTACCATATTCTCCATTAAAACGGATTTTATTTTCAAAAATAGAAAATGAAAGAACATTAGTAAATGCCTCTAGCTATCTAAATTAAAGCATACATTATTTGTACTAATACAAAAAATAAGACTCTCCTTATAGAAACTTTACCATTTCTTTAGGAGAGTCTTATTTTTTATGCACCAGTATTGAATTGCTCTTTTTTCGGAATAATCGTTTCTTTTCTAATCGTTTTCCCATGCAAATAATAATAAACTGCAATACCAATTAGAATATAGATACTACTAAAAGAATAAAATGCATTTAAGCCAACTGCATCCCCAATAATCCCAACTAAATAAGAACCGAAACCAATCCCTATATCAAAAATAGATAAGAACGTTGCCGTTGCAAGTCCTCTTCTATGTGGTGCTGCTTTTTGAATGGCAATGGTTTGAAGACAAGGAAACATAGATCCGTATCCTAACCCAATTAATGCTGCTGAAAGTAAAAACATCCATTCAGATTCAGCCATGCCAAGCAAAATCATTCCAGCGGAGAATAAAACAATACAAGGATATACAATCTTATTGGCACCATAGCGGTCAAACCATTTTCCAGCAAAAGGTCTTGCCATTAGCATAAAGATTGCATATACAACAAAGAAATAACCTGAAACACTAATAAAGCCTTTATCCTCTGCATAAACAGATACAAAGGAGAGTATCGACGAATATACAATTCCGAATATTGCCGCAACGATACTAATTTTCACTGCAGTATTTTCAATAATTTGATTGAATCGAATGCCTTTCTTCTCTGTATGCTCTATTTCTGACATTTCCATTTCTGGCGCATGTTCAATTTTCATAAATCCGCCTGTTAAAATGGCAAAGAATGCAAAAATAATTGCTAAAATAAATAGAGTGGAAGTTCCCCAAGAATTAATTGCCTGAAGACCAATAAATGGACCGATAACCATTGCTAAATTCATGCTCATGGAATAATACCCCATGCCTTCTCCTCTTCTGGAGCTTGGCAGAATGTCCGCAACAATTGTTCCTGTTGCAGTTGTTGCCATCCCAAATCCAATACCATGTAAGGCACGAACAAATAGTAAACCGCTTAGAGAGTCAGTAAATAAATAAAAAACGGAGGCAATTAAGAAGATAAGTAAAGATGTTAGGAAAATGGCCTTTTTCCCAATCTTTTGCATTAAATTACCGGCTATTGGCCGGATGAGAATAGCTGTAATAATGAAAACAGTAACAATTAGGCCAGCTGAAGACTGTTTTTGATTTAATTCGCGAATTGCATAAATTGGTAATGAAACTAATAAAAAATAAAATGTCATAAATAAAAAAAAGTTACTTACCCATATTTGGATAAATCCCTTTGTCCATAATGCTTCTTTTTTCACTTATTTTCCTCCTTGATTGCTAATGAATGGGACCAGCCTGATATAATTTGATGTAAATATTCCCATGATTCAGCTGGTAATTGTGCAAGTAAGCCCTTGTTTGCTTGTAAAACAGCTTCTTCCCATTTTGCGTATTCTTGTATTGCTATATCGGTTAGAAACACTTTATTTGTGCGTCTGTCTTCTCCTTTTACTTGGAGAACATAATTTTTTTCCACGAGCTTTTTAACTGTACGAGTAACAGGTGGAGCTTCAATCGATAAATATTCAGCAATTTCTTTTTGGGCAAGTGGACCGTTCTCTTTTAATACAAATAAAATTGCCCATTCTGAACTATATATATCAAATGGCTCTAACGCTATATTTAATTCCTTCGTAAATTGTCGAGCGAGCTGTTGGATAGAATGGAATAAGTCATGAGTCTTGTTCATATCTTTCTCCGATCTTAAATTAATTACCTAGGTAACTATATCATAGTATATTGGTTGTAGGCAATACTATTTTTAAACAATGGTGTTAATCAAACGTTTGATTAAGAGAGATATTGCTTTCAAAAAGAGGTGCTTTCTATCCATATTATTACATCAAAAAAACTCCTAAATAGTTGAGCTAACTAATTAGGAGTCATTCACATGTAAGGTCAGTTTGTTTTGAAATGCATTTTGTGTTATAAAATGGTCATTTGATCACCAGTATAGATGGTTCCCGTCTGAATAACACGAGCATAAATGCCGAAATGATTATTTCTTTCTTTCACTATCTGCTTTAATAGCTGAGGCTGCCTTGTTCCTGTTATAGGATCAACCGTTATGATCATACATCTTTCACAGAATTGATTAATTTCGAGAATTACTTCTGAACCAATTTTAATTTGCTTCCCCATTATATCCTGTTCTTTTATGCCCATCTCTTTTCGATCATAAATAATATTTCCCCTAAATCGTCTCTCATCAATTGGTTCACCGTATGAGGAAGATAATTCTGCAAGAGCTTCTGTTGAGATAAGAAGAATATTGTCTACTTCAATCGCTGGGATTGGAACATTGGTTGGGGAATATGTAATGGACTCTAATGTTCGATTTGTTTCTTTTTCCATTCTTTCTACTAATGCTTTTTCATTCCAATCATACTCTGCTCCATCACTTGCTATCACTTTTAGCTTAGGAAAAACTTCTATCGACTCTTCTCCTAAAAATTGTGCTTTGTATGTAACCATTTTAGGAAATTGTGTAATGGTTAAATGCTTGTTCTTATTTGTTTTATCAATAAATGCATGACTTCTATCCCCATAAATTCCGTATGACATGATTTTTGCCTTTGAAAGATATTCCCCTGTAAAGGATTTTACCGGATACCGCATAATTTGTTGGATAGTTCCAAAGATCATACCTTCCCCTCCCTTTCTCCTTATTCCATTAAAACAAAAAAACTCTCTAAAACCAATTACTTTAGAGAGTTTTTTGAAAATTATGGTTTGGTTTCTTCCATGTCGACAGATAATAAACGTTCGGTTCTTGTATCAAAGGTTAAGTTTACAAACACACCAATTTCTTTTTGATCATTTTTTACAATGAGCTTAAACTTTTCAACAGAAGTGCCTTTTTTATCTTCCTTGCCTACATGCAGATAATCAGTAACTTCACTATTAGGATATTTTTCTTGTGCTTTTGTCATGGCGATTCTTCCCCATTTAACATAGGAAGGTAGCCCTTCTGCTTCTACATGGATTGGAATGTTTATCTGCATAAGGAATAAACCAACTAATAAAATATTTATGAATGGAAACTTTAATATTTTCATGTATGCATCTACATCTCCTTTCATTCTACATTTAGTATGAACATTCTATAAAAAATTATGTATTTTTATGTGTTAACTTTTTCAAAAATTAGTTGACATATAAAAAGTAGAGAAGTATAGTTATTTTAGAAAATTATTAAAAGGAGTGACGACTTTGAAACCGTGGAAAGCTTTAGATATTACGATGATTGCATTATTTGTTGCTTTTATGGCAGTTGGTGCAAATGTAACCAGTTTTCTTGTTATTGGAGGAGTTCCTGTTACACTTCAAACCTTTTTTGCAATCCTTGCAGGTCTACTTCTAGGCAAAAGACTAGGAAGTTTTGCAATGGTAGTTTATATGCTCGTTGGACTTATCGGGATTCCTGTATTTGCGGAAGTATCTGGAGGACTAATTATTTTAACCAAACCATCCTTTGGATTTATTTTAGCTTTTATTCTTACTGCCTTTATTGTTGGCTTAGTTGCCGAGAAAAAACAATCGATTCCAAACTTTATTTTTAGTGCATTTATTGGCTTATTAATCAATTACATAATCGGTACAAGCTGGATGTATATGGCATATAAATTATGGTATTTGGCACCTTCTGGGTTTACTTATCAACTGCTTTGGTCCTGGATGGCTTTCCCTCTTATAAAAGATGTTATTCTTACCTTTATCGCAGGAGTAGTCGGTTATCGCTTATATAATTCAGTAATAAAGAAAAGCTCACTGCAAGTACATTTTCATTCAGATTCTACACATCAAAAATTTGACTAAAGAAAATTAAATAGATAAACTGAAAAGCCGAATATGAAAATCAATAAATTAAAAAGCCAAACAATTACGATTTTATCGTGTAATTGTTTGGCTTCGTCTATGCCTGGAATACATATGACTGACACTCATTTTACCAAAACCGATAATTTTCTATCTGTTTCGCCATTTTACGACCGTATACTCAAGAATCCTGTCTATTTCTGCGGTTTCCCGAGAAATATTCCATTATTCCATTCCCTATTTTTCCTACCATCAAACATTATCTAACTTGCATTTTAAAGGAATAATCAAGCGATTCTAATTCATCTGTTAAAACATGTATTTCTACTTCCCAATTTCCTGGCTGATTCAATAGAAGATTTTCTGCAAAGTAATGCCCCTCTTTCTCTTCTGTTAAAGGAAAGGATGTTTCATTTTCCCCATTGATTAAGCCTATCGTAATTTGTTCGATTGGATCAATCGGGTTTCGACTATTATCAAATACAAACACTTCATATTGATTTTGAACACCTGTTTTTTTAGGGGTAATAGATAAGCTAATATTCTCATTATACCCTAGTTCTGCTTCCTCATAAAATGGCAAATCAATTGGCAAGGTTGGTGTTTGGATTTGGGTAAAAACGCTTGTTACCAGTAATACTAAAATTCCAAGCGTAATCTCTATTTTAATCGATACTTTATAGAACTCTTTCTTTTTTAAAAGAAGCCTGCTAACTAAATGATAGGCTCCGAAAATTAGCATAAACACTAGTAAAGCCACCTTAATAAGCAAAACTTTCCCGTATGTCGTGCTAACTAATGAATGAAAATCTGGTATTAATAAAGAAGCGTTTATTGCTCCAGAAATACAGAGTGCAGCAACGGAGAAAAGGGCCCATAGCGAATATCTTTCCATACTAGACCAATATAAATCATGTCCTTCTCCTTCACTCGCAAAAATCCCTTCCCTTAAAAATAAAAGGATGACAAGCATCCCACCAAGCCAAATGGAAGCTGCGACCAAATGAGTAAAATCAAACAAAATCGCCACCGTTTCATATGGAGAACTAGACGGATGACCAAGAAATGCTTTTGAGAGCATTATGCCTAAAAACGCTAATCCAGGGATAGTCAGGCGCTTTCTGTCTGTGTATGTTTCCATTTTCCAAATGTAAAGATGGCTCAAATAGAGGATAACCAACAAGGTTGTTTGCAGAATCCAGATGGTCCCTTCTTTCGTACTTTTCAGGGTTTCCAACAAATTACTGATGCTTAAGGATGCTAGTAAACCTCCACCAGCATAGCTTTGTGTCTGTATGAAAATGGAGCTGATAATACTGATTGCTAGTAATGCTATTGCTGTAATCGAGACAGTTTTGGTCCTTTTTTTTAAGCTATTGGATAATTTCTTGCCCTTATACCATATCAAATAGAACAATAAAATCCCCATATATAAAGAAAACCCGATATAAAGGAAGCCTTTATTTATCATTGTACTTATAAATGTAAACATATTTCCATTTTCTTGTTGTGTTGGGAAAGCCGTTCCCTCAGGTAATTCTCCAATACTAAAAGGAATCATTCCTGAAACAGAATGTCCATCTGCTGATACTACTCTCCACTCAACTGTATAAATATCGTTTGGTAAATCTGGCTGTAAATCTACTGTCATTGATTTCTCTGTTTTGGGGTCTATCTTAACATTTTTCTGATCTACTCTCTCTCCAGATGAGTTTAAAACATTTAATATCGTAAAACCAGTTTGGATTTTTTCATTAAATTCTATGTAAACATTTTTCGGTGCTGTTTCTAATATTTCATTTTCATTAGGAGTGGAATTAGTAATATATGCATGGGCAGATACTGTATTAACTCCGATAAAATAAAATATAAGTGCAGCTAATTGTAGCATTAGTAGCTTTTTCCATTTCACTTTTTTCATCACGTCCCTCTATGTTCATCCTGCACCACTCAATTATAGCGAATGAACCACAATTCGTACAAGGAAGAGATTGACTAGGCAATAATTCCGTTTATTCTGATATATGAAACTTCCATTAGTGGATAGTAATCATCCCCATTGATGATTAGTTGAATCAATTGTACCTATACGGTTAATTGATCTCCACCTTTCTCTCATTCTCTTAAGAAAAAAACCTCTCACCTAATAGCTAGAATACAGTCGTTATTTGTCTAAACAATAGCGTATTTTGCGCTTTCCCGAGAAATATATATTAATTTTTTTATATAAATATCGTATATTTTCCTTCATGGCGGTAAAGAATAAGAACAAAATAAAAAGGAGGTAAGTCAATGGATATTAGCATGACTGCTGATGAAGTAATGTTGACTATTCAACAATTACGTTCAAATGGCATGAATATGAATAAAAAGAAGGTAAAGCAAAGCCATCCAGAATTAATGCGCCATGCGCTACATTATTTCCCTGATTGGAACAGTGCGGTTGAAAAAAGTGAATTAGCTTAATAGTTAACCGAACGATTGCTTCTTAGACCTACATATTCAAAATCGTGTAAATAACACCATAGACTTACGAAAAGGGACTTCTGTTACCCATTTTTACATACAGAATAAAAGATATCTAAAAAGAAGAATACAGAAGCTCATCGAGGCTTTCCATAAACATGAAAACCATCTTTAACAGGCAAGATGGCCATTTATTGGAAAGCTCTCTTTTTATTTCCATTCCATAGCACTAATAGTAAGGAAGAAGGGTACTATATTACGATGAAGGAATTGATAATTTTACTTAAGAATGGGAATCGATCTGCACTCCTTGCTGCACTCGTAAATACGATCATTTCCCTCTTAAAAGGAGTCGCATTTTTCTTATCTGGCAATGTCGCTATGTTTGCAGAAACCATGCATTCCCTTGGCGATGCAGCCAATCAATTTTTTGTATTTATTGGATCGGCATTAAGCAAAAAAGCCCCTACCAAGCGGTTTCCTGGTGGATTTGGCAGACTTGTAAATATTGTTTTATTATTTGCCGTCCTTATCGTCGGAATAATGGCATATGAAACAGTCAGAGAAGGCATCGACCATGTCATTAACCCACAGGAATCAACCGCCTTTTTGCTTATTATCAGCGTTCTTTCTCTATCTGTATCTCTTGAGTTTATTGTGTTAACAAAGGCTATGAAAGAAATTGTCACAAATGCTGGGGTAAAAACAAGAGGTTTGAAACTTTATTCATCTAGTTTTACCTATTTAAAATCGGCAAAACCGGCAACAAAATTGGTTTTTTTAGAAGATTCTGTTGCAACTGCCGGAGGAATATTAGCAATCCTCGCAGTTGTTGTAACGGAATATACAAATTTTAAACAAGCAGAAGGGATCGTATCTATTGTTATTGGATTACTTATGTTTATTGTAGTTGGAAGAGTGTTCTTAGATAATGCAGCAGGTGCGATTGGTGAAGCTGATTTAGAAATGCAGGGGGTAATTGGCAACATCGCTATGAAAGATCCAGATGTAAGAGATATTCAAGGGCTTGCTGTATTTAAAGAGGGGGAAGATTTTCATGTAGAGCTAAGCATTGAAATTGATAGCAAATTAACGGTAGAACAAGTAGATAAAATAAGACAGCGAATTGAGAAACAAATACTAACAGAAAAAGGAGTTTCTGATATCATCATTGAATTTGACAAGGATGATGGAATTTTAAATTGGCCAAATTCCATTCATAAAAATGAAAAAAGAAAGAAAATGCTAGAAAAACATTCCTCTTGGAAAAATGTTGATTAATTCAATTGACGTAAACATCCTTCCATCGTTGTGAAATAATATATATGTGAAAAGGTCAGGATTATCCTCTTTCATTAGAACCCTGACCGAAAAATATGCTATTCATTTACCGCATCTTCAAAAGGTGCAAAAAAAACGCCTTTAGGGGCAAGGATATTTGTTTCTGATTCCTCTTCTCTTCCGTTAACTTCATAAACCCCTGCTGGGAAGTAATCATAATAGCCAGATTTCACGTGTAAATCGACGTAATATTCATCCAGTTCCCTCATTAATAGATGATAAGCTTCCCTATCGATAATTTCACCTAAATCATCCAATTCAAAATTCTCTTTTAGCGCTTCTATGAAAGGTTCATAAGAGTCTGCAGCAACATATAAATCTACATCACAGCATTCCATGCAGAGCAAGACCTCTTCTCCTTTTATATTTTCATATGCATAATCGACCATTTCTTTTAAAATCTGTTGTATTTTATCTTTATTAACCAAATTCATGGTTGTTTTCACTGCAATTCCCTCCAACTTTTTACAAAAGCTATACAATTAACCTATAGCTTTATCATACACAAAAATAAGTACAAAATGAAATGATATCCTTTTGTATTTGTTGGCAATGATTACATCACTATTTTATTTACTATCTCATAGGAACGTAATCGATCTGTTTGGGAATAGACTTGGGTATTTATTATCATTTCATCTGCTTGCGTTTCATCTAAGAACGCTTGTAATTTTCTTGCGACCGTTTCCTCCGAACCAATAATAGAAGCTTTAAGTTGCTTCTGTACAATCGATTTTTCATAAGTAGTCCACAGTGCTTCCATATTTGGAACCGGCGGCTTTAGTTGGGTCGGATTGTTTCGAATTAGACTTAAAAATTGCTGTTGTGAAGAAGTTGCAAGAAATTCTGCCCTCTCATCTGTGTCTGCCGCAATAATATTTACCCCCACCATTGCATAAGGTTGCTTCAATTTATCCGACGGTGTAAACGAATTATAATAGGTATTGAGAGCAGGCACTGTATAATCTGGTGAAAAATGGCTTGCAAAAGCAAATGGAAGACCAAGACTTCCTGCTAATCTCGCACTAAAATCACTGGATCCTAATAACCAAATCGGTATTGCCAATCCTTCTCCAGGAATTGCTCTTACAGGCAATCTAGTTTCCTCATGTGATTTTAAGTACGTACTTAATTCCTCCACTAATTCAGGAAAGTCATTTCCATCACTTGGATAACGACGTAAAGCCCTTGCAGTCAACTGATCACTTCCAGGTGCCCTGCCTAAACCTAAATCAATTCGATTAGGATACATGGATTCTAACGTTCCAAATTGTTCGGCAATAACTAATGGTGAATGATTTGGAAGCATGATACCACCAGAACCAACTCTTATTTTACTTGTTCCTCCAGCTATATAGCCAATCAAAACTGATGTTGCACTGCTAGCTATTCCAGGCATGCTATGATGTTCTGCAACCCAATAACGGTTATAGCCCCATTTTTCAACATGGCGAGCAAGCTCTAAACTATTTTTAAAGCTTTCTGTAGCATTACTGCCTTCTTTTATTGGTGCTAAATCAAGTACAGAGAACTTTATATCTTTCAGAGTTTTTCCCATAATCCCTCATCCCTTCCTTAATCTCCTTCCATACTATAACTGACTTTTTTAGTCTTCAAGTTTATTGCTTGTATAAGGATGTTTAGCCTCTCACTCTATATGATTCAATAATTGCTTGCTATTCATATATTCCAATGTTTCTTTCTGATAATTTGACAGAATATATTCTATTTGTGGCATCGGAGACACAATCGGTATTTTTTTCTTTTTAATAATCCGGATAATCGGCTTTGCTGTTGATTTGGACTCCTTTATCATCCATTTATCTTTTTTCTTCTGAAGTGTTAAATCGATAATACCTAAATGATTTCCCCAATTTCCTGCTTGTACAGTTGGTTTTCCATTGATTAATCCCTTATCATGATTCACACCTTTCGGCCCCTTTGCCCCCTTTACCGGAAAGATCCCGTGGGTATGGCCATAAAGAATGACATCAATTCCTTCCACCTTACTAATATCTCGAACATTATTTCCTGATTTCGGTCTATAATTCTGATCAGAATACAACCCCGCATGTACTAACGCGATTATTATATCAGCACCTTCTTTTTTCATTTGTGGTACAATTTCCTCTGCTGTTTTTCGCATATTCTTTATAATTAATCTATTTTCAAAATGTTCCTTATCCCAAACTTGTGTTATTGGCGTAATAAGTCCAATTACTCCCACCTTTAACTTTTCCATTTCTCCATTTTCATTTACTACTTCTTTATCCAGTAGTAAATATGGTTGAAAAAAATGGATGTCGTCTTGTTCATACTCATTGCGATCATCTACATATATATTCGCATTTGTATATGGGAAATCTGCCCCTCTTAATGTATTTAAAAGAAAATCAAGACCATAATTAAACTCATGATTTCCAACTGTTGCTGCATCATATCCCAATAAATTCATACTTTTATATGCAGGATGAATGTCATTCGAATAAAACATCGGGGAACTTGCAACAAACTCCGCCAATGGACTTCCCTTTATAACATCTCCTACGTCAAATAATAATGTATTTCTTTGTTCTTTTTTTGCTTGCGTTATCAAACTTGCCACTCGATTATATCCATATTCAATCGTTTTCTTTTTTTTCTCATAATTATAATCCAGTAAATAAGAATGAATATCGGTCGTTTCTAATATACGAAGTTTAACGGTAGGTTCCTTCAATGTTTCACTAGTTGCTTCTATTTGGATGACATTTAGTTGCATAAAAAGGATAAGTGTGATGGAAAGAATAAATAATAATTTCTTTTTCATTTGGCTATCTCCCCTTTTTCCCAGCTTTCCTTCGATTCTTTTAGTTTATACAGATAAGGATAGAACTACACAGTAATCACAATCGGATTCTACAAAATGATTCCCTGTATTAGAAAAATCGGGAAAATTGTCAACAAATTAGAAGTTTTGATAGCTTTTGTCTTGTTGCAGGAAATTTCTTAACAGTTCTATAAATATTACGGTAGAGA
>Ga0182738_1001999_pt1 | contig 24706 bp, 22 predicted proteins | sample eDN5th30CBELigMG_FD_128876 | JGI IMG/M metagenome (GOLD analysis project Ga0182738, IMG submission 128876) | Enriched Miracle-Growth compost microbial communities from Emeryville, California, USA - eDNA 5th pass 30_C BE-Lig MG (version 2)... ...
AGGTCACGACCACCGTCCCCCATGAGCAGCGTGCCGCGGCGACAAGCCAGGTGGAAGGCATTCCACGCCACTCATCTCGTGAGTCAGCCGCGACACGCTACCTCTATTCTCACAGAGAGTCATTTCGAGCCTCAGCGAGACATCTCCCACCCGCTCGATCCAGTCCAACGCGGGGGAGATGTCTCACTGCGGTTCGACATGACAGAGTACGGGGGGACGCTACCGCTCCTGCGCAAACGACAATTCACGCTGGCCATCGCATCCTGCACCCATCGGCCTGTCGTAATCGGCCCAGTGCCTGCGCAACGAGGGCGTCGCCTCACGGCGACGACAGCGCCAGCGCTATCCCTACGCAATCTTTGAGCGCTGTTCGCCACCGTGAGGCTGGCCTGTCCCTACGAAGGTATCTGCGGATCGCCCTTCATTGCCTCGTCGTAGCGCGCTGCGGCGTTGGCGACGATGATGTCGACATCCTCGGCGAGGACGTAGCGCTGGCTGACGAGGCGCTCCGCTTCCTCGCGGACGCGGGCGAGGAATGTCTGGCGGTCGGGGTAGCGCTCTTCGAGCGATGGTCGCGGATCGCCGGCAGCCTCGCGTTCCTCCTTCGTGCGGTGGAAGAAGAGCGTCGTGCCCTGCATCGGGACAATCAGGTCCTCGCCGCCCGTCTCCGGAGCGCGCGGGTTCCAGCCGAAGAGCGTCGAGACCGGTACGGTCAGGTCCGGCAGCCGCAATCCGGCGATCTCGTTGCCGTCGGCATCAACTGCCGAGACGAATGACGGATAGCGCTCACCCTCGACCGTTGGATACGCTCCGATCCCTTCGGCAGCACGTTCGCCGAGATCGACGCGCCGGATGCGCAGGATCTTGTCCGGATCGGGCAGATGCAAGCCGGGAATCGGCGGAACGCCGTCCAGCGCCGTCGCGCGGGACACGGCGGTGCCGTCCGCCAGTCGCGGATGGGCGCTCTCTGGCGGCGCGTCGCCACCACTCACCCAGGTGTCGAGATTCACCAGCGCGGCGCGCAGCAGCGGCGTGTAGTCGAGCGTGTTGAACCAGTAGCGGCCCTTCGCGCCATCCGCCGCATTCTCGCGATGCAAAGGCAGGCCACCCGGGCCGTGCTGCGTGCCGGCGAAGTGATAGATGCGCGTCTCCAGATCCGACGGCAGATCGCGCGAGCCGTCGCTGTCGATGTGCGTAAGCGCGCAGTCGCCGCGCCAGTATTCGGCGGAGGAGTTTGTCTGGATCACCTTCGGGCAGCCGCCGAGCTCGCGCTGACGCTCAAGCAGGCTCGCGTCGTCAAACGGTCCGAGGTGGCCGAAGCCGGGTGTGTACTGCACTGACGGCTGAGCGAAGCGGTGGTTGAACTCGCCACGCCGTCCACCGCCAACGTGCGGCATCAGGCCGTCGAAAACCTGTCGGCCATCCTCATCGAGATTGAGGCCGAGCGAGAGAAAGTGGCGCAGCAGGCGGCCATCCTGCGAGACGCCGAAGCCGTAGGCGAAGTCGAGCGCTCCGGCCAGCGGGTTCTCGGGCGTCGCGTCGTACTTCAGGAAGGACGCGATGTCGCGAATCGCCAGCAAGCCAGCGCCAACGACAGGCGAGTGGCTGGTCGTGTAGACCAGCTCGTAGATCTTGCCCGGCACGAAGCCGCCATCCAGCCAGAAGTGCTCCGTGTCCGGCACGAGTGATCCGCCCTCCTCGCGAGCGAAGCGCCACTGGTCGCGCGGGATCGTGCGCGGCGGGTCATCGTCGAAGTCGCGGACGGTCAACGTCGCGTCGGCTTCGTCGGTGTCTGCCGCCGGATAGGGATGATGGACACGATCGGCAAGCAGATGCACGGTGTGGGCCTGACTGGGCTGGAAGCGCAGAGCGATCTGGCCTGAGATCGGCTTGCCGTCCTGCTGCGCGATCGGCGGCTCAAGGCCCATCAGCGCATCACTGCGGACAACGTCCCATTGCCAGCCGATCCAGCCAACAGCGTAGCCGCGTCGATAGAGAAACCCGTCTCCGGCCGGGATCTCGCGCGTTGGTGTCGGCGATGCAGCAGCGCGATTGAGCTGGCCATTCAGCAGCTTGCGTCCGCGGTTGGGCACTTCCAGAAACAGCCGTCGGTTGCCGCGTGTCGGGTCGACGGGACGCAGCAGGCAGAAGTCAGACGTGAACCTGACTCGCCCCTCATCGTCGCGCGGCGCAAGCGCCAGATCGACAATGGCCTGATTGGCTGGATTTTGCGGATCGACGGCGAAGTGCAGCCGTGCGTCGATGCGTTCGTATCGACCAGCATCGCCGAATGACTCCCCATCGGCGAACGATTCGCGGTTCAGCACCTCAAGGCGCGTGACAGGCATAGCGCTATCTCCTCCCGTATCATGGTCGCCGGGGCAGTGTAAAGCCATTTGCCTTCGCGTGGACCGCGTCGGTCCGGAGGGAGAACACCGATGAGCCGGAAATCCGATCCGTTTGCCGATGCCGATGCTGTCCTCGAACAGGCATCCGGAATCGCACGCAACTGGGTGCGTCGTCTGGCCGAGCAGCCGGTCAGCAAGCGCCTCGGTCCGGCGGAGATGGCCGGGCTGCTCGCCGAGCCGCTGCCCGAGCACGGCAGCGACGCAAGCGATGTGATTCAGGCGTGGCTCGATCGTGCCGGGGACGGCATCGTCGCGTCGCCCGGTCCGCGCTTCTTCGGCTTCGTCAATGGCGGCTCAACGCCGGCAGCACTCGCCGGCGACTGGCTGGCCTCGGCGATCGATCAGAACGCCGGCTTCTGGCTCTCCAGCCCCGCGGCGGCGCAGACCGAGCTGGTCGTCCTCGACTGGCTGAAGTCGTTGTTCCACTTACCGGCTGATTGGCATGGTGCGGTTACCAGCGGGGCGACCATGTCGAATCTCGTCGGCCTCGCCGCCGCGCGTCAGTGGGTCGGCAGTCAGCTTGGCTTCGATCCGGCTCTCGATGGCCTGGCTGGCCACCCGCCAATCCCGGTGATCTCGTCGACCGAAATCCACGCCAGCGCCCGTAAGGCGCTCGGCACGCTGGGCATTGGCCGCGCCAGCGTTCAGGAAGTTGCCGCCCCCGGCGGCGCGATCGACCTGGATGAGCTTCGCGCCACCCTCGGCAGGCTCGATGGCCCGGCCATTGTCGTCGCCAATGCTGGCGAGGTGAATACCGGCGCGTTCGATGCGCTCGACAACGTTGCCGAGATCTGTCGCGCGCACAAGCCGGGCGTCTGGCTCCATGTCGATGGCGCGTTCGGGTTGTTTGCCGCCGCGTCACCGCGATTCCGACCCCTGGTCACCGGCATTGAGCTGGCAGACTCGGTCGCTGCTGATGGTCACAAGTGGCTGAACGTGCCCTATGACTCCGGCTTCGCGTTCGTGCGCGACGTCGATATGCTGCGCGCCGCGTTCAACGCCATCGGCCCCTATATCGCGCCGAGCGCCGACACGGGCTGGGACCCCGCCTCGCATGTGCCGGAGATGTCGCGCCGCTTCCGCGCACTGCCGGCCTGGTGTGCGCTCAGGGCCTATGGTCGCGATGGCTATCGCGATCTGGTCGAACGCTGCTGCGCGAACGCCGGTTCGTTTGGCGACTGGGTCGAGTCGACCTCGGGCATCGAGCTGCTGGCGCCGGTTCCACTCAACATTGTCTGCTTCCGCGTCGTCGCGCCCGACCTGTCCGAGGCAGAGCTTGACGAGCTGAACGCCGAAGTCACGGCTGCGATCCAGCGCGATGGTCGCGCCTTCGTCACTGGCACCAGTTGGCGCGGCCAGTATGCGATCCGTGCAGCATTTGATAACTGGGCGACGACGCAGGCCGATGTCGAGATTCTGCAACAGGCGGTACTCGATGCCCGCAACCGGGTGCTGCAGGAGACTCCCCGCCGATGACGCACTTCTTCGCCGACCGTAAGCGCATCGAGCGGCACTGACGATCGCTACTGTGCCTGGGCAGGCGGCCAGCGCCGGACATCGCGCTCCGGCTCGATGTAGTGGGCTTCGAAGACCGGCTCGGCGAGGATAGCGAGCACTTGCAGCGTTGTTTCGCCAACGTTGCGGAAGCCGTGGACGATGCCGGCGGGAATCAGGACGCTAGCCGGTGCAGTCACCGTCTGACGCTCGTCAGCCACCCAGACGTCGGCTGTGCCAGCGACAATGCGCAGGGCCTCCTCGACGGCGTGGAGGTGCGACGGCGCGCCATGCCCGGTCGCGCACCATTGCTCGAAGACGGTGAGCTGTCCGGCGCCCGTTTCGGCGGAGGCGTACATCCGTGTCTCGACGCCGTCGCGCCAGACTTCCAGCGTGCAATCAGCGTCAGTGCGAACCTTCACCGGCTACCTCCTCACGAAGCTCTTCTCCGGTCAGCCGGGACAACGGCTGCGCCAGCATCTCATGCAGACGTGACTGGCAGCGCCGGAACTTGCGCTCGAACCCGCCATAGCCGTAGCTCGGCGGGAACAGGTCCTCCGGCTGGCAATCGCTGGAGACGAGAAGCGGTATGCCACGGTCGTAGACCTTGTCGATGAAGTGGACGAAGCGCAGCGCCATGTCCTGATCGTTGATCGGAGCAAGCCCGTCGATGGCAAGGCTGTCATAACGCTGAGTCAGATCGCCGAAATGGAGCGGAGGGACGGTGATCAGCATGTGCTGCAGGTCGGTCCAGCGCAGCACGCGCGCGGCATGGTCCAGCATGGCCGGCGAGACAATGCGCGGCAGCGAGTCGTTCGGACCGAAGCGGCGCTGGCGGTAGTCATCGCCATCGATGCGAATCGATTCGAAGAGCGCGGCGAGCGTGCCGATCTCGCGCTGGAACTCGTCGGCGCTGAATCGCCCTTTGCCCAGCTCACCGGGCAGCGTGTTCGAGGTGACGATCAGGCGCGATCCGCGATCCAGTACCGCACGAACAAACGACGTCGAGAGCATCGTGTTTCCGGGATCGTCCAGCTCGAATTCATCCAGACAGATGAGTTGCGCCTGACCCAGGAGCTCGACTGCAGCAGTCATGCCCAACGCACCGACCGCGTAAGTCAGGTCGGCGAACGACAGATACGCCTTCGGTACGTCTGCCGCGTGGTTCGCGGCGGCAAGCAGGTGCGTCTTGCCCACGCCGAAGCGTCCATCGAGGTAGAGTGCATGCCAGCTCGGGCCCGAGCCGGAGCGGCGCAGGCGGTGAATAAGCCCGCGTCGGCTTGTGCCGTTGGACAGCTCGGAGACGGCGGCGATCAGCCGATCACGAGCGCGAGATTGGGACGGGTAGGCGGGATCGGGCTCGTAGGTGTCGAATGTCGCCGCATCAAAGCGCGGCGGAACGACGAACGACGCCAGCGATGGTGGGACAACATCGCGAGCGTCGGGCTGGCCGTCGCTCACGCCTCCTCCTCGGCCGGCGGAAGGGCCATGCGCGGGAAGCGAACGTTGAACGTTGCCCCATTCTCACCGTCGCTATCGACCCAAATGATCCCACCGTGCGCCTCGACGATGCCGCTGGCCACGTAGAGCCCGAGCCCGAGACCTTCCGATGAATTGCGCAGCGAGCTGCTGCCGCTGAAATAGCGCTCAAACAGCCGTTGGCGCAGATGGTCAGGAACGCCCGGTCCCTCATCACGTACCGAGACGACAGCAGACTCTTCGTCGGCTTGCAGATCTACCACGACGGTCGTATCGGGCGGGCTGTAGCGAATCGCATTGTCGAGCAGGTTCGACATGACCTGCGTCACACGCGTGGCGTCGAGCGCCATCTCGACCGGCTCGTTGGTGCCGATGTACCTGACGACGTGATTCTCCGTCGTCATGCGCGCCTCGAAGACGGCGTTGGTCACGATCTGACGCAGGTCTGCCGGGCCAAGCACGAGCTGAAGCCGCTTCTCCTCGATCCGCGAGACATCAAGCAAGCGGTTGACAAGCTCCGCCATCCGGTTGACCTGTGTATCGATCGTCTCCAGTGGGCTGAGCCACTCGACGCCGGCATCGCTACGATTCGCCCGGCGCAGCAGCAGCTGAGCGAAGCCTTTCATCGAGGTCAACGGGCTGCGCAGCTCGTGGGCAGCCACGGCCAGAAACTGATCGCGGGCGCGCGCCGACTCCTGCGCCTCCTGATAGAGCCGTGCATTGTCAATCGCGACGGCAGCTCGACGAGCGAGGTGCTGGGCAACAGCGAGATCGGCCTCATCGAAGTGATGGCCGTGCGGGTTGGTGCCAAACGCAATCACGCCGAGCGCTCGGTCGCGCGCGATAATCGGAAAGATCATCGCCATCGCTGATTGCTCAGTTCCCGGCCCGCTGACGTCCAGGATATGCTGGAATCCTTCGCCAACGAGCGTGCAGATGCGTGGCTGCTGCATACGCGCCGCGTCGGCAGCTGCAACCTCCAGTGCCTCCGCGAAGACGAAACGTTGGCGGTCGCACCCTTCGACACCTGCACCATCGAGGACTGCAGGTGCCATCGCCTCGCACTGTAAGTTCCCGCCAGCATCCGTCCGATAGACGACACACCATTCGGCGAACGTCGGCACAGCCAGGCGTGCGACGCTGTTGAGCGTCTTGTGGACGTCCAGCGAGGACGCGAGGTCACGTGTCGCATCGCTCAGGAAGCGCTGTTGCTCCTCATGTCGTCGCCGTTCGTCGATATCAAGACAGGAGCCGGTGTAGCCCCGGAAGACGCCATCGGAGTCGTAGCGCGGCATGCCAGTCGCCAGCACCCACCGATACTCGCCATCGTAGCGACGCAGACGGAACTCGATTTCGTACGGTGTCTGCGTCTCGAACGCCTGGCGATAGGCCACTGCGACGATCGGCTGATCGTCGGGATGCAGGTTCTCCAACCAGCCATCACCGAGATCCTGTTCGGCGGGACGACCGGTGAAATCGCGCCAGACGCGATTAAGGTACTCGACGTGGCCGCTCGGCGAAGTCAGCCAGAGCATGACCGGAACGCTCTCGGCCATCATGCGGAAGCGGCCCTCGCTTTCGCGCAACGACGCGAGCGCTTTGCGCCGCTCAACAAACTGGCCGACTTGCCGTCCGATCGTCATCAGCATCGCGATCAGTGAATCGTCGCGCGGCTCTGCCTCCTGAGAAAACAGCTCCATGACGCCAATCAGGCGCCCTTCAGCCTCAACCGGAAACGCAATCGCCGTCCGCAGTCCGGCAGCAGCCGCGCTCTCTGTGCGCATGAACGCAGGATCGCGGACGAGATCATCGATCCAGACCGGCTCACGCAGTCGCCAGACGCGTCCCGGCAGATCATCCTGAGCCAACCCGCGCCGCGAATCCAGCTCGAAGTCCGCGATCTCAATGCCGGGAGCACTCCAGACATCGATGCACTGCAGCGCTTCCGTCACGGCATCGGGCGACCAGAACAGGCCGGCTTGCCAATCGATCCGCTGCCCAACCGTTTCGATCACGGCGTGCAGGCCGTCGGACAGCGAGTCAGAGCTGGCCAGCACCTGAGCAGCTTCGTACTGGGCTGCGATCCGCGACTCGGTGCGCTTGCGTTCACGCAGATCGACGCTGACGACCACGAAGCCGGCCAGCTCGCCGGTGTCGACATACAGGGATGAGACGGCGGCCAGGACCGGCAGGCGGCCCCCGTCGCGCCGCGGAACGTCGAGTTCACCCTCCCAGGGCTCGCGCGCCGAGAGCGTTGCCAGAATTGCCTGCGCACGCTTGTGACCGGTCGCCTCGACGAGCAGGCGTTTGAGGTCGCGACCGAACATCTCCTGGCGTGGATAGCCGAATAGCGTCTCAGCGCCGGTGCTCCAGAGCAGCACCTTTCCACCCGGATCGGTCGCAATGACTGCTGCCTGAACCTGATCGAGCAACTGCGCCTGAAACCAGAGGCGCTGTTCAACAGTTGACCAGGCCGATATGTCCTTGAACGTCCCGATGTAGCCGACGATTGTGCCGTGTTCGTCGCGCAGCGGGCTGCTGGTCACCAGCGCCGGGAAGACCGCGCCATCCTTGCGCCGATAATTCACCCGGTCGCCGGTTGCGCTGCCGCGGATATACCGATCGCCAATGGCAGAGAGCTCTTCGCTACCGCTACTGTCAATCCACCAGTCGTGCGGTGCGCGCTCGCCAATGACCTCGTCACGCTCGTAGCCAACGAGATCGAGGAAGGCGCGATTGACCTCAACGATCGTGCCATCCAGTGCCCGAATGACGAAGCCGTCCTGGATAGCGTCAATCAACGATCGCAAATAGACCGGCAATTCGAATGTACGCTCAGGCATATAGGATTGTCCGTGACTCCGCGCGTGATGCAATCAGGCTATGTCTCCACAAGACTCCTGAGACCGGCAGGACGGATACAGGCACCGAGGTCTAACCGACTAGCTGTCGATCATACTACGATCTGCCTCACGATCAGATATGCCGGACTGGAGAACGCCGACAATGGATGAGCCGATGACAATTGACACATGGATTAGCGATATGGCCGTCGCCGCATCGCGACTGAATGCCCTTGGAGCGCTCGAAGCCGCAGCCGGTAACATCTCAGTCTTCCTGCCACGAACCACGCCCGGTCTGAGTGATTTTCTGTCGCGGCGCATGCCGGCTGCGACCGGCGTTGCGTCCAGTTTTGGACCATCGCTCCCGCCGGGTGTGCTGCTGATTACCGGCACCGGTCGACGCCTGCCCGACCTCACCCGCGATCCGGATGGCGTGCTGTGCGCCGTCGCCTACGACACGAGCGGCGCAGCGACGCTTCATCGCGCACATGCATCAATCCGCCCGACCAGCGAGATCGACAGCCACCTCGGCATTCACGCACTCGCGCTCGGCGGGCGGCCACGCCTGCACGCCGTCGTCCACGCCCAGCCGCCAAAAACCACCTGGCTCTCGCACATTCCGGCCTATCAGGAGACGCTGCGCATGAATCGCCAACTGATGCGCTGGCAGCCGGAGACGCTGGTCATGCTGGCGGACGGAATCGGGGTCGTACCGTTTATCACGCCCGGCACTCCCGAGCAGGGCGACGCGACGACGCAGGCTATGCGCGAGCACCGCCTGGTCGTTTGGGCGCAGCACGGAGTTGTGGCGCGCTCCGAGGGTGGACCGAACGCGGCAGTTGATCTTATCGACTACGCCGAAGCTGCTGCGGCCTATGAGGTACTGGACATCACCGCCAGTCGACCTGCTCCCGGCATGAGTGTTGCGCAGATGAGATTGATAGCGGAACGCTTCGGCGCTTCAACGACTGTGCTGGATCAGCTCCCGGAGGAAGCCTTGCCGGCAATGGCGACCTGAGATCATCGTGCTGTCATCGATTTGTCACGAAACCTTCACAAATGACATTCGTGGTGGTATGACAGTCGCTGTTCGTTATTCGCGGCAGGTTCGGGATCGGAGTTACCCGTGCACGAGATCTTTCCCGTCGTCGCTGGCGTCCTCGTTGGCTTCATCGCGATGCGGGTTGCATCGATGAAGGTACGCGCCGTCGTCATCGCCGTTCTCAGCGTGCTGTTTGGCGTTGCCGCGTCGGCAGTCAGCGGCGAGCTGGCCATCACCTGGGAGTTCATCCTCGTTGACATCCCGCTAGTGGCGATCTCGGCGCTCGCAACCATCTTCGTCGCCCACCGGGTCTTCTCCTATGGAGTTGCCCATCGTTAGCTGTTCGTTCTTGAGGGTGACCGTCTGTCGTGGCGGACGGTCACCTGTCAAACCATCAGAATCGCCTGAATTGTGACGCTCGCACTCATCACCGGCACACTCACCATCATCATCATTAACATCCTGTTATCCGGGGACAACGCAGTCGTCATCGCGATGGCGTCGCGGCGTCTGCCGCCGCCTGAACGTCGGCGTGCGATCCTCGCTGGCGGCGCGGGCGCAATCATCCTGCGCGTGGTCTTTACGATCATCGCCGGATTGCTGCTGCAGATCCCGCTGTTACAGGCGATCGGTGGGGTGATGCTGGTCTGGATCTCGTGGCGACTGTTGCGCGACGAGGGAGATGAGCAGGATATTCAGGCCGCAACAACCGTGTGGGGAGCATTCCAGACGATCGTCATCGCCGACCTGCTGATGAGCCTCGACAACATTCTGGCGATCAGCGGTGCAGCCGAAGGCTCGCTCTCGCTGCTCATCTTCGGGCTGGTTGCTTCGATGCCGATCATCCTGTTCTCATCGACATTGATCGCCCGGCTGATGAACCATCTGCCCTGGCTGAGCCTCGTCGGCGCGATCATCCTGACGATCACGGCGGCACGGATGGTCATTGACGACGCGGTGATTGATGCCCACATCAGCCACCCCCACCACACCGTCGTGCTGGCGATCCTGGCCGTGGCATTCACGCTTGTCGCCGTCGGCCCATCCGCCGGTCATGTCATGCCCTCGCTCCGGTCTCACCGCTCTGACAGAGTCACTTCCTGAGCTCCTTGGCGGGCGTCGATTGCGAGCCGCCCGTCGGTAATCCGGACAATCCGGTCGCAGAGATCGAGCATGCGCTCGTCGTGGGTGACCATGATTGCAGCCGTATTGCGTGAGCGCACCTCGCGAGCCAGCATCGAGACGACCTCGTGGCCGCGCTGAAAGTCCAGGTTGGCGGTCGGCTCGTCAGCCAGAATGACTTCCGGCTCGTTCATCAGCGCGCGAGCAATCGCCACCCGCTGGCGTTCCCCACCTGAGAGTGTGTCCGGGTAGTGCTGCTTCCGCGAGCCGAGGCCGAGCTCCTCCAGAAGCGCGTCGGCGCGATTCCCCGCATTGCGGTCGCGGCGACCGGCCAAATCGGCAACGAGCAGCAACTGATCGCGAGCAGTCAGATACGGCAGCAGGTTGGACGACTGCAGCACAAAGCCGATATAGCGCAGTCGCAGTTCAGCCATCTCGCGATCGGTGAGATCGCCGACCTCGCGGTCGTTCAGGATGACCCGTCCAGATGTCGGACGCAGCAACAATCCGGCAATCGCCAACAGCGTGGTCTTGCCTGACCCGGACGGTCCGACGACGGCCAGCAGCTCACCACGCTCCAACGTCAGAGACGCGTTATCGAGTGCGATGACCTGATCGCTTGCATCGCCATACACCTTCGAGATTCCGTCAAGCGCGAGCGTAACCACGATCAGTCCACCCTTCCGATGGCAATCAGGGCGTCTATCCGGGCGATCCGCACCAGAGAAAGAATAGTGCCCAGCAGAGAGACAACCAGCAGCACCACCCCATAGGTCACAACCAGCGAGTTGGACAGCGCGAACGGCACATCGGCCGGTATCAACGAGGCGACCAGATAGGAAAGACCAGCACCAAGCGCGACGCCGATGATTGTCAGAATCACAACCTGACTGATGAGGTCCCAGGCGAGATAGGGCATCCGCGCGCCGAGTGCCTTGAGAACGCCAAACTGATTCGTCTTCTGGAGCGTGATGACGTAGAAGAAAGCCGCCAGGACGAGCGCGGCGATCACGAACAGGAAGACCAGAATCGTTGTCACCGTGCCCATCTCTGCGCTGTAGCCGGGCAGATTCTGGATGGCGGTCTGAATCGAAGCGAACTCGACCGCGGAGACCTGCGCGTCAATCCGGTCACCGATGCCGCCATCGCCCTTCACCGCCACGGCGCTGATCGGATCGACGATGCTGCCGCTCGATCCCGGCGCAGCGTACTTCAGGCCCTGCCAGCTCGGGATACTCATGAAGACAACCGGCAGGTGGTTGTAGGTCTGCTTCTCGGTGAACCCGACAACGGTCAGCCGCGTACCGGATGGCTCGACCAGCATGACATCGCCGAGTGCGACGCCGTACCGCTTATATGTCGAATTCACAACAACCTGATCCGAGGCTGCGGGATCGAACATCTGGCCGGAGGTGATGTGTGGCGCAAGAAAGCCGTCCGGATCGATCGCCAGGACGGTCGCATCAATCTTGTCGGTCTTTCCTTCCGGTGTCGTCGTGATCGTCAGATGGCCGAGCGGTGTCGCATCTTTGACGCCCTCAACATCGCGAATCGCCGCGACGTCCGACATCGGCAGGATTGAGCGGTGCAGATAGAAGCGGACATCTGCCTGGTAGACCAGCCCGTCCGCGTCCATGTTCTTGAGTGCCGCGCCGTTGTCCGTTGCCAGCCCATTAGCCAGGCCGGAAAGGAGGAATACGAGCCAGGCCACCAGCGTGATCACGAGCGCAATCATGAGGTAGCGCAGGCGCGAATGGCGCAATTCGCGAAGCGCGAGGAACATGAGCCTCTCCCCGTCATACCGCCGCCACACTCTGGCGGCTCGTATAGTCACAACGGACTATTATCAGTGAGATGTTATCATCGTGGTATGGTTCTGCCCACGGTTTCATGCTGCATCGAACGGAGGCGCGTGCCGTGACGACGACCAGCAGCGCCGAGCTTCTGATCCTCGGGCTACTCCATCGCGAACGCATGCATGGCTACGCGCTCACGGCGTTCCTTGAGCATCGGCTGCAGTTTGTTTCGTCGCTGAAAAAGCCGACTGCCTATCGGATGCTGGAACGGCTTCTGGCGCGTGGGTTGGTCGAACGGGAAGTTGAGCGCGATGGTCGGCGGCCGGAGCGGATGGTGTACGGAATTACACCAGCCGGTCGCGAACGACTGCTCGTCCTGTTACGCCAGCAGCTCCCGCACGCCGAGCGCTTCAACAACCCGATCAATATCCCGCTGCTCTTCTGGGAGCTGCTACCGGGCTCGGAGCGAGCTGAGCTTCTCAGTGAGAGGCTGGCCCATATTCGCGCGCAGCGCGCGGAGATAGCCTCGTTCGTCGATGCTCATTCCGAACGGACCAGTCCGCGGCTGGTGCTGGAACACGACCTGGTGCTGCTTGATGCCGAGATTGGCTGGCTGGAGCAGACAATCAACGAGCTGGAAGCAGAAGCGGACTCGCTCGACGCTCCAGCGCAAGCAGCGCAGCCTTGATCTCCAGTCCGCCGCCATAATCCCGCAACGAGCCGTCTGCGCCGATGATCCGGTGGCAGGGGACGTAGATCGACAGCGGGTTCGCGCCGTTGGCCGCGCCGGTCGCACGCACGGCTTTCGGTCGACCGATCTGGTCGGCGATCTGCCCGTAGCTGCGCGTCTGCCCATACGGCACGCCACGCACTGCGATCCAGACATCCTGCTGAAAGGGCGTACCGCGCAGGTCGACCGGCGTTACGAGCTCGCGGACATCACCGGTCGCGTAGGCATCGAGCTCGGCGATTGTCTGCTCGACAATGATGTCAGCGCCCGGAACAGAGCCGTCGACGATCTCAGCGCCTCGCCCAACCCAGCGCCGCGCCCATGTCGCCCACCAGTCCGGTTGCTCGCGACGAAACTCCAGCCGCATCAGGCCGCCAGCACCGGCGAGCAGATAGGCGCGCCCGAGCGGCGATTCCCAGACGGCCCGCCGGAGTTGCACTGTCGTCACGCCGCTCACGCCGCGCCGTCCAATAGCCGCTCCAGCTCATCCAGCAGAGCTGCGAACGCATCGAGCGCCCGCTCGACCGGTGCAGCCATCGTCATATCAACGCCCGCATCACGCAAGAGATCGAGCGAGTAGCGCGACGAGCCGCCGGACAGGAACGTCCGATAGCGCTGCCGGGCAGGCTCGCCCTCTTCAATGATCTGGCGCGAGAGCGCGACCGCCGCCGAAATGCCGGTCGCGTACTGATACACGTAGAACGCGCGATAGAAGTGCGGTATGCGCGACCACTCGGCGGCAACATACTCGTCAACCTCGACGTCCGGGCCGTAGTAGCGTCGGCACAGATCGGCGTAATGCTGGTCGAGCTGATCCGGTGTCAGCGCCTCGCCGGCCTCGACGCGCTCGTGCGCCCAGCGCTCGAACTCGGCGAACATCGTCTGCCGGAAGAGCGTGCCGCGGATGTCCTCCAGCGCGTTGTTCACCAGGTACATCTCGAACGCGCGATCATCGGTCTGTCGCCGCAGGGCGTCGTTCATCAACAGCTCGTTGACAGTCGACGCGACCTCGGCGACGAAGAGCGTGTAACGGCTGTAGGTGTATGGCTGAGTCGTGCTGGAATAGAACGAGTGCATCGCGTGGCCGGCCTCGTGCGCCAGCGTGAAGACATCCCGCAGCCGCCCCGACCAGTTCATCAGGATGAACGGATGCACGCCGTAGACGCTCCACGAGTACGCGCCGCTCGACTTCCCGACGTTCTCGTAGACATCGACCCAGCGGGAATCGAAGCCGGCGGCCAGCGTCGACCGATAGTCGTCACCCAGCGAGCCGAGTGCGCCGAGGACCGTCTCGACCCCCTGCTCGTAGGTGAACTCGCGATCGACCTCCGGGACAATCGGGACATACAGGTCATAGACACCCAGCGAATCCAGGCCGAGGACGCGCTTGCGCAGGGCAATGTAGCGATGCAGCACATCCAGGCGGCTGTTCACCGTCTCAACGAGCGTGTCGTAGACCGTCACCGGGATGTTGTTCGGCGCGAGCGCGGCTTCGATCGACGAGCCGTAGTTGTGCACGCGCGCATAGAAAGCGTCCGCCTTGACGCTGGATGAGTAGATCGCCGCAAGCGCGTTGCGGTGGTCGCGATACTCCTGATGCAGCTGCTCGAACGCCTGCTGGCGAACACTGCGCGTCCTGCTCTCCATCAACCGCGAGTAGTTGCCCTTGGTGAGCGGGATGTCGTTACCCGACTCGTCGGTGACGGTGCCGTAGTGCATGTCAGCGTCGTCGAGCATGTTGAAGATGTGGCCCGGTGCCATCGCCATCTCACCGGCCGCCGCCAGCAGGCGCTCCTGATCAGCAGAGAGCACGTGGGCACGCTGGCGCAGGAGATCCTCAAGCCCGTGGCGATAGATGCCAAGCTCCGGTTCGTCGTTCAGGTACGCCTCGATTGTTCCGTCCGGCAGCGACAGAATCTCCGGCTCAACGAACGAGTTGACCTCGCTGGCGTCGATGCTGAGCTTTACGGCTCGATCGTAGTTCGCGACCGCTTCGGCGTTGCTGTTGTCCTCGTCCTTGCGCAACCCGGCCCAGGCGAAGATGCGGCCCAACCGCTCACCCATCGAATCTTGCAAACGCAGCACGGCCAGCAGGTGCCCCGCGCCGTCGCCGATCGTCCCCTGCATCGCGGCCAGCTGCGGCAGGTCGGCGCGCACCTCGTCGATCGCAGCCAGCCAGGTCGCCTGATCGGGGAAGATGGCCGTGAGGTCCCAGGTGTCCTCAGCCGGCACATCGGCTCTGCTTCGTAGTGTCGTTGCAACCATTCATTGGCTCCTGTGTGCTCGTCGGTTCCGTTAGTGCGGGGATGACATCACCCCCAACCCCCTCTCCTCGCAGGAGAGGGGAGACATCACCCTGGCGGGTTGGCTAGGGTTCTTCGCTCCTCTCCCCTTGAAGGGGGGAGGCCGGGAGAGGGGGCTGTCGGGAAACGGCCCACGCATCCCGGTACCCACACTTCGCCGCACTGCACCGCCCGCTTCTCGGAGGGGAATGGGGGAAGAGGTTCCTCTAGCGCTGGCCGGGCGTGACCTCGCGAGCCGTCTTGCCCTCGGGATCGAAGTACAGCCGCGGCAACGTCATCGTATTCGCGCCGAAGAGGACGAACTCGTAGGTCGGCTCGCCGCCGTAGCCCTGCTGAGCGTGGATGTCCTGCGGCGGCGCAGGCAGGATGACGGCATCGCCCGGTTCCAGAACGCGCTCCTCGGCAAGCTCGACCTCGGCATGGCCATCGCCGTGACCGTCGTCCAGCCGCTTCCAGACCTGATACTGATCGCGCCCCTGATAGACGCCGATGACTCCCCAGCTGCCGTGGCTATGGATCGGCGTCATCGCCTCGGGTCCGAAGCGCGCCCGCACCAGCGTCAGGCCAGTCTCATCATTGTAGAGCGGCGTCGATTGTCGACCGGTGTGAATGTTGCCAATGACATCCTGATGATTCGCCAGCACCTCCGGCTCGCGGACGAAGGTCGCCATCCGGTCGGCGATGCGCTGCAGCCCATCGTCGCTCGATCCGTGGTCGTCCAGGATTGCCTTGATATCACCGATAAAGGCATCGACCGATGCTTGCATGCTCATGTGTAGTCACCTTTTCCAGTTTGCGGGCCGTTAGTCGGTTGTCGCCGGGAAGCCATGTCGCAGCTCATCGGGCGAATAGCGCGAGCGCGTCAGCGGCCCCGCTGCTCGTAACCGCAAGCGGCGGCCCCTCGGGTCGTCATCCTCACTCACCGGTTCGATCGCCACCGGGCCGTGCCACGGCTCATAGACACCGCCATACGGATGGAAGTGGATATAGAGATCGCCCTCGTCGCCGAGCCGCTGCGCAGAGTCCGCATCGACGGCGATTTCGCCGCGCCACTCATCGAGCGGCAGGTGCTGACCAACCATCTCGTAGACGACGATGCACCAGCCACGAGCCAGCTCGTCGCCATCCGCTCCGCGGGTTATCCTGCCCGGCAGTGTCTGAGTCTCAACCGGCATCGTCTGCCCCGCCTTCCTCGCTCGATCCGAAGCCGCCGGTCATATCCTAACGCCGAATCGATCGCTACGCGATTGACGCTGCACGCAGCCGTCCCGTGTGCCGGCTAACCGCGCTGCTCCTCAAACTCGGCTCGCGTCGCCCCGTCCGGCGGGTAGGTGCCGAGGATCGATGCGCCGGCCCGTATCTTTGCCAGCACGAACGCTTCAATCTCTTCCTGATCCAGCGCGGCCAGCGCGACCTCTTCGGCCAGGTGCTGCGGCAGGACAACGACCCCTTCGGCGTCGCCGACGATGACATCGCCGGGCATGACGAGCACGCCGCCGCAGCCGATCGGCACGTTCATATCTGCCGGATGATGGCGTGCTGCGCTCTGGCTGGCGTGGGCCCCGTCGCAGTAGGTCGGCCAGTCCAGGTCGCGGAAGGCGGGCACGTCGCGCAGCGCGCCATCAGTCACCAGGCCGACCGCGCCGCGCACGCGCATGCGGGTCGACAGGATGTCGCCGAGAACACCGGCGTCGGTATCACCGCGCGCGTCGATGACGAGGACATCGTCGTGTCCGACCGATTCGACGGCGATGCGCTGGATGCTGGTCGTGTTGTCGATCGGGCCGAGGTCGAGATCTTCGCGCATCGGCACGTAACGCAGCGTGAAGGCATAGCCAACCATTCGTAGATCGGGGCGCACCGGCGCAACCCCGACCATGAACGTGTTTCGGAATCCGCGCTTGAGCATCTGCGACGTCAGGGTGGCGGTGCTGACCCGTTTCAACGCGTCGACAGCCGCGGCGCTGAGATAGCCGGTTGGTCGCCCAGTCATCGGTCCTCCCCCTCCGCCGACGGCGGGAATTCGTCGTCCATCCCAAGCCAGGTCAGCGTCTGTTCCAGGTCATCAACGATCGCCGGCACGAGCTGTGGCCCGGGCTGGCGAACCAGCGCATTGGCGATCAGCCCGCGGCGACGCAAGATCTCCTTGCGGACTGCGACGCCGAGCTTCGGCTGACCCTCAAACACAAGCAGCGGCAGGAAGTGGTAGTAGGCATCAGCAGCCGCAGCGTGATCGCCCGCCTTCCAGGCCGACCAGATACGCACCAGCACTTCAGGATACGCGAAGCCGGTCATCGTCCCGCGCGCACCGCGGCGCAGCTCGTCCAGCAGATACAGCCCACCGGCGCCGCCAACGATCGTCACATCGCGGTCGCCGAGCAGCTCGGCAAGTTGAGCGATGCGCTGCGGCGTCGGCGGGTCTTCCAGCTTGACGGTGACGATCGTCGGCGCAGCCTCGACCAGTCCGGCCATGTCAGCCGGACCCAGCGTCACGCCGTTCACCGGTGGAAAATCCTGGAGTGTGATCGGTAGCGTCGTGGCCTCACTGATGCGAGCGAAGTGGCGGGTCAGCGCCGCACCAGGCTGGACGAAGGTCGGCGGAGCGATCATGACGCCAGCTGCGCCTGCCCGCTCGGCGTCGCGGCAGGCCTCGATCGTCGCCTCGGTCGACTCGCGGCTAGCGCCGACGACGACCGGCACGCGATCGGCAACGGTGTCGATCGTGAGCTCGACAACGCGACGGCGCTCGGCCTCGGTCAGCTTATGCGCCTCGCCGGCCACGCCGAGCGCGGTCAGGCCGTCGATGCCGCACGCAATCGACGCCCCGACGAGCTTTCGCAGACCGGCGTCGTCCAGACTACCGTTGGACTGGAATGGTGTCGTGAGAATCGTATACACGCCGGCGAGTGGTCGCATTGCGTTCCCCTTCTCCGTCCCAGCGCATCATCATTACTGCTGGCGTGCGCATAGTAGACCAGATGCGGCCGATTGTGCTGCACCACACGCCAGCGAACGGAGCTGCCAATGCCGATGAACGAAGACCTGATCGTCCTCAAGCACGACGAGCTGTTCGTGACCTGCAACGACCTGGGCGACATCGAGCCAGAAACGACCGGTGCGGGCTTTTACTTCCGCGACATGCGCCATCTCTCGACGCTCCAGTTGCGGCTGGAAGGCTCGCCACTGGAGCTGCTCGATACCGGCACCGACGCGATCGACCACCTGACGGTGTACCTGACCAACGAGCGAACACTAGCGTCGCGCCACGGACAGGAGTCGCCGCCGATCATGCCGCAGACGCTGGCGATCGTCCGGCGGCGCGAGCTGGGCGGACGGCTCTCCGAGGACGTCACCGTCACGAATTACAACCCTTTCCCGGTGACGCTGCGCGTCGATGTCGTCTTCGCGAGTGACTTTCGCGACATCTTCGATATCCGCGGCTTCTACATGGAACGCACGACCAGGCCGGATCTGCCGCGCACGATGGAGCGCGGGTTTGAGCTGGCCTACGAGTCGGCCGCGAACACGCGCTACCTCACCCGCATTCACTGCGAAGGGACGTCGCTGGCAGCTGAGGTCCGGGCCAGTAAGGACTGGGATCACGAGATTTCGCAGATGGGCACCCTGCTGCCTGGCCGGGACCGGGTCGTTCGTGTCCACGACCAGCTCCCGGCACCGGTGCTGATCCTCAAGCACCAGCTCGAGATTGACGGCGGCGCCTCCGGCTCACTGCGCTTCACCGTCGAGCCGCTCGTCATCTCGGACCAACGTGCACCCGAGGAGCCATGGGATCTGACGCCGCCAGCTCGATCAATACCGCGTTGGACCCAGAACACTGCTGACGTCTGGACCGACAACGAAGAGTTCAACGCGGTCATCAGCCGCTCGTCGTCCGATCTGCGAACGCTGGTGACGCCGCTGCCGAGCGGGGACCGGATCATCGCGGCCGGCATCCCCTGGTACGTCGCGGCGTTTGGGCGCGACAGTCTGATCGCGTCGCGTCAGCTGCTGCCGTTCAACCCGGATATCGTCGCTGCCACGCTACGCTACCTCGCCAGCGTCCAGGGTGAGCGGGTCGATCCGTGGCGCGATGAGGAACCGGGCAAGATCGTCCACGAAATGCGCTACGGCGAGATGGCCAGGAGCAACATCGTGCCGCACGCGCGGTACTACGGGACGGTCGACGCGACGCCGCTCTTCGTCCTGCTCGTCGCCGACTATCTGCGCTGGACCGGCGACGACGCGCTGTTCGACGAGCTGCGGTCGAACGTGGATCTGGCGCTGGAATGGATCGACCGCTGGGGCGACTCGAACGGTGACGGCCTGCTCGACTACCAGCGCTACTCGGAACGCGGGCCGCAGAATCAGGGCTGGAAAGACAGCGACAACTCCGTCCAGCACATCGACGGTCGGGAGCTGCGAGGCCCGGTGGCCGTCATCGAGGTGCAGGGCTACGTGTACGCCGCTCGCCTCGCCATCGCCGACGTCTACGAGCGCCGCGGCGACCCGGATCGCGCCGCACAGTTGCGCGCAGCGGCGGCCGATTTGCGCGAGCGGATTGAACACGTCTACTGGCAGCCGGAGCGCGACTACTACGCCGAAGCGATCGACGGCGACGGACGGCGGGTCGAGTCAATGACCTCAAACCAGGCGCATCTGCTCTTCGCCGGGGCGGTCGATCCCGAACGCGCCCGCGCAGTGACAGACCGACTACTGAAGCCCGACATGTTCTCCGGCTGGGGCGTCAGGACGCTGGCCAGTACGATGCCGCACTACAACCCGATGAGCTACCACAATGGCTCAGTCTGGCCGCACGACAACGGCTTCGTTCTCTGGGGCCTTCGGCAATACGGGATGCTCGAGGAGCTGGAACTCGTGGCGACGGCGCTCTTCGGCGCGGCCACGCGCTTCCGCTATAACCGGCTTCCGGAACTGATGTGCGGCTTCCCCCGCGGCGAAGGGGTCCGCGAAAAGCCGATCTCCTACCCCGTTTCCTGCTCGCCGCAGGCATGGGCCGCCGGCGTGCCTTATGTTATCATCGAGACTCTGCTAGGTCTGCGCGCCGACGCGCATCACAATCAGATCGTGCTGAACCCGTGGCTGCCCAGCTGGCTCTCCGAGATCGAGGTTCGGGGGCTCAGTGTTGGTGGACGGCGGATTGATGTCGTCGTTTCCGGACATCGTGACGATGTCAGCGTGCGGGTGAAATCCAACCCGGATCACGTGACGATCATTACGTCAACCTGACGGCGAGTTGCCCCCTACGCGCGGCATACGTCGTGCTTATGACTAGTGGACACATTTGGACCAGCGATACGTACAGGGACTGGGGAAACACCGTCATGCGAGTAGCTCAGATTGCCCCCCTCTACGAGGCCGTGCCACCGCGAAAGTACGGTGGAACGGAACGCATCGTCTCGCTTCTGACCGACTATCTCGTCGACCGCGGCCACGACGTTACACTGTTCGCGAGCGGGGATTCGCGAACAAAGGCACACCTTATTCCGGGTTCTGCCGAGGCGCTGCGCCTCTCACCGACAACGACCGACCCGATCGCCCCGCACATCGCGATGCTTGAGCACGTCCGCGAGCTCGCGAGCCAGTTCGACGTCATTCACAATCACGTCGACTATCTCGCCTATCCATTCATCCGTCAATGGGGCACCCCGACCGTGACCACGCTGCATGGTCGGCTGGATATCCCCGAACTGCCGCTCATTTACCGGCGCTTTCCTGATGTCCAGCTCATCTCGATCAGCGACAGCCAGCGCGCGCCACTAACGCCGTTTGGACTGCGCTGGGTCGGGCGGGTCTACAACGCAACCGGCTACGACATCCTCGAGTCGGCCGGCGTCGGCGGCGACTATCTCGTCTTCCTCGGCCGTATCAGTGCCGAGAAGCGGCCCGACCTTGCGGTTGAGGTGGCGCGCCAGGTGGGCATGCCGCTGAAGATCGCGGCAAAGGTCGACGCTGTTGACCGTGCCTGGCACGAGGAGCACCTTGCACCGCTCCTCGACGACCCGCTGGTCGATTTCATCGGCGAGGTGGATGACGGGGGGAAGGCTGAGCTACTGCGCGGGGCGCGAGCGCTCCTCTTCCCATCCTCGTGGCCGGAACCGTTCGGGCTGTCGATGATCGAGGCGATGGCCTGTGGCACGCCCGTCGTAGGGCTACGCTACGGCGCAGTGCCAGAAGTCATTGACCACGGGCGGACCGGTTTCGTCTGCAATTCGGTAGATGAGATGGTCGCAGCCGTGCGCCGCATCGGCGAGATCGACCGCGCCGCCTGCCGGGCGCACGTCGAACAACGCTTCTCGGTGCCGGTGATGGGCGCAGCCTACGAGTCGATCTACGAGGCGATCATCCGGGTTCAGGGGCCGATCCCCCTGCCATCAGCGTCCTAGGAGCCGATGCTGATGGCATTCGGCGGCCAGATGCTGACCATGACCTTGCCGATGATCGCGTCCTCATCAACCGGCCCGAACAGGCGCGAATCGCTGCTATTCGGCCGGTTGTCGCCGAGGACATAGATCATGCCCTCCGGGACGATGAGGTCGCAGTAGGCAGTATGGAAGCAGGTCGTGTGGACGCCCTGCAGGTAGTCCTCATCCAGCGCCACGCCGTTGATCGTCACGGCACCGTTCTCGATCGCTACATGGTCGCCGGGCAGGCCGATGACGCGCTTGATGTACGGCTCGTCGCTCTGAACCGGCGGATCGAACACGATCACGTCGCCGCGATGCGGTGTCTGAAAGCGATACGCGCCGTTGAGGATGACCCGATTGCCGTTGTGATACGTCGGCGACATGCTCTCGCCTTCGATGGCATAGGTCGGGGCGACCGTGCGAATGCCGAAGAAGAGCGCAGCGCAAATCAGAGCAAACCGGATTGTCGGGAGAAACGAACGCCAACGGCTCATGGGCTTCACCGGCTGTAGTGGTTGTGTTCCCTGCTGATCGAATGAATCAGACTGGGTGATTTCGTCTGTTGGGATCACGGGGATCCCCCTTCGTCAGTGCGGAATGGCGGGGTCGCAAAGCGGATGGCCGACTGGTGACACGGCCGGATTCGGCGTGTAACTCTCAAGGTGTACCAGACTGCGCAACCGATGTGACCCCCGCGAATGTTATTCGTCGAGCGGCAGGTGGTGATCATAGTTCTCCACGGCGCGCTTCCAGTAGCCAGTGAAGCGGGTGCGCGCTTCCGGAATGCCGCGCTCGTTCAGCAGATAGCGCCGCGCCTGGCGCATCGATCCGGCCTCGCCGGCAGCCCAGCAGAAGATGTTGCCCGCCGGAAACTCCAGCGTCCGCAGCGTGTCAGCGATGAGATTACTCGTGTCGCCGGCCGTGTCGTCGCGATGCAGCCAGATGATCTGCGCATCGGCGTCAGTCTGCAGCGCAATCTCCTCGCTCGCGTTGGCAACCTCAATGACAGCGATCACCGGCACGCCGGCCGGCAGATCCTCTAGTCGTCGCGCAATCGAGGGCAAGCCAGTCTCATCGCCGGCCAGCACGAAGCCATCGATCTGCCCGCTCAGCATCCGCGATCGACGCGGGCCGCTGCAGCCGAGATAGTGGCCGGGCCTGGCGTTGGCCGCCCAGTTCGAGGCTGCGCCACCGTCGTGGACGACAAAGTCAAAAGCGACCTCGCCGGCCTCGGCATCGTAACGGCGTGGTGTGAACTCGCGTCCTGGCGGGCGCATGCCTTCCGCAAATACGAGCTTGGAGCCATCAACCTCCGGCACCCACGATGCATCGGTCGGGTCCGGCGGGAAGAAGAGCCGTGCGCCATCGTCGGCTGCGTCGGAGCGAAAGCCGTGCACTGCATCTCCACCGAGCGTCACCCGGATCATGTGAGGCGCGATGTACTCAGAGCGGACGACCTCAAGCAAACGGAAGACAAACGGATGCTGGACGACCTGGATCGGAGATTCGGCTTCGGACACGCTATTCCACCTTCGATGTCTCATCATGCATTCAGACGACACGTCATTGTCGCCAGACTGTCAAGAGCTCCGGTCATGTGTCTGATGACATGATCCCCGAGAGCCGGTATCCTCGCCAGCGATACAGAGAGGACAATCCATGGCAACAAAATGGGTAACCCGCGAAAGTGTCCGCGTCGACCGTGTCTCCAGCACCTGGCTGATTCTGTCGTTTGTCGACCCTGACGCGACGATGCTTTACGTACCGACTGATCAGGTCATGGAAGTCGCCGAGCGCGAGAACGCCATCCCGTTCGATGTCCCCGGCGTCGAGATGGGCCACCACGGCGACGAGTGCTCGTTCGACGCGATTCTGAAGGCGCACGGGCCGAAGGATGATGAGGCGCTGGCCGAGGTCGCGCGCATCGTCCGCGGCGCAGACACGCCTAACAAGGACCTGACGCCCGAATCACGCGGGTTGCACGCGCTGGCCAACGGCTTCAAACGCATGATGCTCGAAGGTGGCTATGACGACCGCGAATCGATCCGCCGCCAGTGGTACATGTACAACGCGTTCTATCTCGCCTGCGGTGGCGACCCGGCCAAGCTGAAGGAGCCGATGTAGGTTCGTTCGCACCTCGCCCACCGCGAAGATGTAGGGGCGTATCGCATACGCCCGGCTAACTCGTCGACCCATCGGGACGGCACGCACTGACTTGGTTGTGGCCCAGGCGTGCAGCCGTCGACCCGGTCAATCGGCAAGCACCGAAGTGGTCGGGAGCAAATGGGCGTATGCGATACGCCCCTACATTTTCGCAGTGGGCCCCGTACCCGATAGCCCGTTCCCCTACGTCGATAACGCAACCGACCGGACTGTCGCCTCACATGTCTGGCCTCCGCAACATCTCATCGCCGCACCTCACTTCTCGCCTCTTGCGTATTAACGAAAAAATCGTTATCATGCGTCGCATGAACGATGGATTGAACGCCGCTGAGCGAATCATCAAGCGCTTTGGTGGACAGAGCGCGCTTGCCGCCCTGCTCGGAAAACGGCAGAGCACGATCGAACATTGGACCAAAACCGGACGAGTACCCGCGCAATGGCAAGTGCCGCTGATGTCGCTCGCCCGGCTGAGAGGTGTGACCTTGGAAGCACGTGACTTCGTCGAAGCCAAACCGAACCCGATCCAGCCCGCTGAGGGCAAGCTCGGCATCCTGCTCGTCGGCCTGGGCGCCGTCGCGACGACGTTCATCGCTGGCGTCGAACACGCCCGGCGCGGCAGCGGCAGCCCGGTCGGTTCGCTCACACAGATGGGCACGATCCGCATCGGTAAGCGCACCGACAACAACTCGCCGCTGATCCGCGACTTCGTCCCGCTCGCTGACCTCAACGACATCGTCTTCGGCGCCTGGGATCCATTTCCTGACAACGCTTACGAAGCCGCATTGAAGTGCGGCGTGCTCGACCGCCACGAGCACATCGAGCCGATTGCCGACTACCTGAAGTCGATCACCCCGATGCCGGCTGCCTTCGACCAGTTCTATGTCAAGCGCCTTGATGGGCC
>Ga0182738_1002000_pt1 | contig 24704 bp, 29 predicted proteins | sample eDN5th30CBELigMG_FD_128876 | JGI IMG/M metagenome (GOLD analysis project Ga0182738, IMG submission 128876) | Enriched Miracle-Growth compost microbial communities from Emeryville, California, USA - eDNA 5th pass 30_C BE-Lig MG (version 2)... ...
CCATGATTGCCGCCATACATCGGATCGGCGAAATAGCCTTCCTTGGTGTTTTGCAGCAGAACCGTGAAGAAGTCGCGCAGTTCAGGCTGCAAGCCGACCTCCCCTTTCTGTAGCGAGGTCAAAGCCGCGTCCTGCTGTTCGGCCGTGAGGGCTGCAAAAGCTGCGCCATGTTTCTGCTCGCACCACGCATTGAAGGCGGGAATGCCCTGCCGGTAAATCTGCGCCGGATTGAGCGGCGTTTGCCAGCCGCGCGTCGGATCGGCGGACGGATCGTGGGGACCGACCATGTACCAGTCATCCGCGCGGCCGAAATCGCCGGCAAGCTGGAGATCGATGAATACGGGAACACGGGCTTCGATGGCGCCGGGGCCATCCCCTTCGGACGGGATCAGTCGCGCCGTCGCGGCGAGAATGAAAGCCCATTCGACTTCATTGAAATATTGGCGTTCATATTCTTCAAGTGGAACCGGGGGAGTTTGTGGTTCCGCTTTGGCTGAGACAGCGAGCCCTGAAAGCATCACGCTTGCCGCGGAGGCTTTCAAAAAACTGCGACGACTCGGATATCCGGGAAGGTCGGTCATTGTCGTTTCCTGCCGATTTGGTGGGTAAGACTTTTTGAGGTGTTTCCGAGAAAATTCCACGATACGCAGACGAGAAACATACACGCTGGATACACATACCTCCAGAATAGTTCAAATAACTTGTACCCTAGTTGTGCATAACCAACCGGAGTTCTCTATAAAACTAGAGCCTTAGCGCAATCCGGAAAGGCCTGAAGAACGACGAAAATCCGGGCCGGTGATGCCACTCCATGCGCTTCTTTCACAATCACGTGAATACAAAACAAGCTTGCCGGATATTGCCCTTCCTGGCGGCCCGGCACTGACATCACGGCAGAATATGGCTCACCAGATCGGAACCTGCAGCAGCTTTTCACGTTGAAAGCGATGGCCGGAAGTGGCCATTATGATGCTGTCGCGGTTTTCACGCGACGGGAGCGAAACGAAGGGAGGTCAGAAAAATGAAGGCACGCACAGCGACTGTCGGTGATCTTGAAAGCGTTTTTCACGACCTTTCGAGGCGTATGGCGATTGAATATATCGCCGCTGGCAAGGATACCAAGGCAGCCTATGACAACCTGATGATGAACCTTCGGGAAGGTCGCGCGCATGCTTTGCTGCAAGGCGGCAAAGTGGTCGCAATCATTGCCTGGCACGAGGTCGATGGCGCGACGGATACGCTCTTTGCAGCGAAGGAAGAATTCTTCAACCGAAACACGGTGCGCTTCTGCAAGCAGCATATCCGGCAGATTCAAGCTTTGGCAGGCGATCTGCCTGTCCATTCGCGAAGCTGGCTCGACCGTTCCGACATCGTGAAATGGTTCAAGATCATCGGCTATGAGGAGAAGGGAACCGACAACGGCGCCCGGCTATTTGAACTGCCTGCCCGCCGCGACGGCATAGTCGCCGCTTGAGTTTCGCTGCCGGAGTAAATTCCGGTAGCGTTTCAAACTCTCCCATTCCGTTTTAACGTATTTCTGACGATTAGCCGCTATCAGGAACAATGGCAGCCAATCGGGGGAAATCATGGCTTGGAAATTCATGTTTGCAAGTGCCGTTCTCGCTGTAACGCGCACCATGCCGAGAGCCTTCGTCGCCCCCAGGGGCCCAGCCGTGGTCTCCGACAACGCGATGGAAATGGAGCTGAAGCCGGCCCCTATCAATCCCGAGTGGATATTGGACGGCAATCCGCAGGCGCGTTCCAGTGAGCAATCGGCAAGCGGTGATCGAGCTGCCTATACGGCCATATGGGATTGCACCGCAGGCACGTTCCGCTGGTATTTCGGCTGGGATGAAACCGTCTATATTCTGGAAGGCGAAGTACATATCACCGACGCGGACGGCGGAACACGCACCTTGCGGGCTGGCGATGTCGCCTATTTTCGGGGCGGCACATGGGCGACCTGGAAAATCGACAATTATCTGCGAAAGGTCGCCTTCATGCGACGCACTTTGCCTGCACCCGCCTCATTCATCTATCGGGCAAGCGACGCGGTGAAGCGGCGGCTGGGACGCCGAAAGAGCGGCGCGCTCAACTGATTACCGGTTTGTGATCGGGATGGGCGCCGTATTCGCGCCCATCAGATTGACGGACAACCCCGTTTCTCAGTATAAATCAATGATGGCTTTCGCCACATATGATGGGAATGGGGTTCTCCCGAAACTGCCAGCAATTGGCTGATGACTCCTGCTTGAATTGAAACAGGAGAAGAGTGCGTTGAGCGGCCTCTCAAAGAGAGATATTCTATCAAACTTTCAGAAGTCACTGACTAAATCTCTATCCATTATTGAAATGGACACAGAACAATGCAAGCAACCCTCATGGTGGCGCTCGGCGGAGCGATCGGAAGCGTCGCGCGATACTGGCTGGCCCTGTTGATGCTGCCGGTCAGCCGCGAACTTCCCTGGGGCACCATCGTCATCAATATTGTCGGCTCTTTTGCAATTTCGTTCTTCGGCGCACTGACGCTGGAACAGGGCCGGTTTCCCCTGCCCGAGATCTGGCGCATCGCCTTTATGGTCGGCGTGTGCGGCGGCTTCACCACGTTCTCGTCGTTCAGCCTGCAAACGATGGATCTTCTACGCGCTGGCCAACCCGGCAAAGCCCTGTTCAATATCGGCTTTTCGGTTGTGCTTTGCCTGATCGCCGTCTGGCTCGGGCTGCTTGCAGCAGAATGCTTCAATGGCGGCATCGAGCAGGTCGCGCAGAATGCGATCGAAGAAGAAGCATCCTAGTATTCTAAAGCCCGCATCATTCACGTGCGGGCTTTAGAAAGCAGTATCTTTTCTCTCTGAACTGCATCGCCAGATATGGACAATCATTCCAGTGCTCGGTCAGGCATGCCTGCTCTGGCTTTGCCATCTCGTCCATCGTGCACTTCTCCTTCGCGCAGGACGTCGTATAGACTTTTGCAGTTTCGACGTGGGCTGCGGCGATGATCGTCTTGTCCTTTGGTAACGTCAGCTTTTCAAATGCATCAATCATCTTTCGCTGCTGAAGAAGCGTACCCGAATCCGGTTGTCTGGAGATGGTCATCTCGCCTGCCTGAAGCATGTGCCTGTTATATGCATTGAACTGTTCATCAGTACATGAGAGCTGACCATCCGCCGAAACGAGCGATGCCACGCTCTTCTGCGAGAACATGAAAGAAAAACCAATTACAAAAACAAACAACAGTGACGGTATCACCATCAGGAACACGTGCTTGCTTGTCTTCATATCCACAAACCAACCCTGAAAATTCTGTTCAAGAAGGACGGAGTTTTATCCTTAGCCTGCACCAGCCAGCAACTGAACAAACCACTAGTAACTTTATGAATCTAATGGATTTTTTTAATTTGACGTTTAAAATGAGATTTATATCGGATTGGTATCAAACGTCAAATTCAATCCACTAGAGCATGTCTCCCGAAAGTGGGAACCGGTTTCGGGATAAAGACATGCGTAAAAACAAACAGATAGAGCATTTCCAATGATTCAATCAAAACAGGAAATGCTCTAGGTCACATACTCATAAAATAGTTTTCGGTTTGAATGGTTTGTGATTCACTGTCTCCATCGATTTGGAGGCAGTGATGGCGCGTTTTGATTTAACAGATTTCGAATGGTCCGTGATTGAACCGCTTCTTCCGACCAAAGTGCGCGGTAAGGCCCGCGTTGACGATCGGCGTGTTTTGAACGGTATATTCTGGCGTCTGAGAACAGGTGCACCCTGGGCAGACATTCCAGCCCGATACGGTCCTTATACGACCTGTGTAAATCGCTTCAACAGATGGCGTTATGCCGGGCACTGGGCGCACATTCTCAACGCGATATCAGAAGCTTACGACGGCGATATCCAGATGATCGACTCCTCGTCAATCCGCGTCCATCAACATGCGGCCAACGGCCAAAAAAAGACGAGCGATCCGGTTGCATGGGTCGTTCGCGCAGTGGGATGACCACAAAAATTCATGCGCTTGTCGATGCTGATGGTCGCCCAATTCGACTGAAACTGACTGCCGGACAAGCACATGACGGACGTTCGGCAGCCGATATGTTTGAGACGCTCGGGTCTGGGCAAATACTATTGGCAGATCGCGCTTATGACAGCGACAGCTTGCGCCAAAGCCTCAAAGAACGAGGAGCATGGGGCTGTATCCGCCCCATGCCAAACCGTGTGAATATCCCCGCCTTCAGTCCATGGCTCTATAAACAACGTAATGCTGTCGAAAGGTTCTTCAACAAACTCAAACACTTCCGGGCCATCGCAACCCGATACGACAAACGCGACGACAATTTCCTCGCATCTATCCAGCTTGCTTCAATTCGTATTTGGCTTCGATCTTATGAGTCGGTCACCTAGCGCATCATCTCCGCATAGTTCACAGAGTTCGAGGTGCTGCCCTTAGGTATAGTCCGATAATGTTAGGTGGTTCTTACGTGCGCTTTATGGGGGAAGCAAGCAATGCCTGTGCGGGCGACCAACATACAGGAAATACGATTCACACGGTTGCCTTTGAAAACATTGTCAATCTCGGGTCAAATCCTGAAGGTAATATAACCTATTTACTCCATTATTTTTAAAGATGTTGATTAAGAATATTAATCACATTTGATCTCATTTCAATGAAACGAATCATTTCCTGGATCAATACTCACAATCGTGATATAATTTATTTATATTATATTTTAGGATTAATGAATATGGAAATTGACACTTTCTCTGTTATTCAATCTCTTGCATTATTTGCAGTCGTCATAGTGATAATGTTCATGATATTTATTGGAATTAATACCAATGGAACATTGTGAGCTGTTTAGGAGCTGCATGCACAAGATTCACTAAATCCAACGTTATATATTTGGCCGGGGCCAATGCCTATCATAGTCTATCCACGGCAGGTCTTTCTGCGGGTGCATGTTCACAAACCGATTCAGGATCGCAAGGGCGGGAAATTCCCATTATCGCTAAAAGCGAAAAGAATACTGAGAGGAAGTAAGAAATGCCGGTGCAAAGGCGCAGCCAGCGCATCAGTGCCTTGCGTCCATAACTGCAGTAAAAATCATAAAATTCAATGAAATGGCGGAGGGGGTGTCTGTCATTCGAACTGATGAGTAATTCCGAGTAATTCCGATAGATAAATAAAATCAATAGTTTATCATCATTATCGTGCCGGTTGGCTGCGCCTAATTCCGGTGGGTTCCGACATGCATTTGTGGGTAGGTCTGTCGGGTACAAAAGTATACTTTGGGTTCTAATCTCACAAACTCTAAAATGTGGTACGTGAAATTCTTTAATTTTCAATAGACTCAAGCATCTCAACAGCTTAATATCGCTACTTCTAATCCCACTTTTGAGGTCTGAAATGGCCAGCGTCATCAACAGATTAAGCGCCGCAATGGTCGCCAAAGCACTTCCCGCAGGCATGTATAATGATGGCGGCGGGCTGTATTTGCAGGTCGCCAAGGGCGGCACCAAGTCTTGGATTTTCCGCTTCATGCTTGCTGGTCGTGCCCGCGAAATGGGACTCGGCTCCATCCACGATTTTTCACTTCGGGAAGCGCGGGAACGGGCGCGAGAAGCCCGGCAACTTACGGCGGACGGAATTGACCCGATTGAGGCGCGACGGGAACGCCAAGCCACCACGCGAGCGAAGGCCGCGAACGAAATCTCCTTCGCGGATGCCGCCGAACGCTACATCAAGGCCCACGCCGCAGGCTGGAAAAATGCCAAGCACGCGGACCAGTGGCGCAACACCCTCAAAACCTACGCCTACCCCGTCATCGGTTCACTCTCAGTCGCCAGCATCGACACCGCCCATATCACTAAAATCATCGAGCCGATCTGGGCAGAAAAAACCGAAACCGCGAGCCGTGTACGCGGACGTATTGAGTTGGTGCTGGATTGGGCCAAAGCGCGCCATTACCGCACCGGAGAAAACCCTGCTCGTTGGCGCGGGCACCTCGACAAGCTGCTCCCCGCCCGGTCCAAGGTTTCCAAAGTTCGCCATCACCCAGCCATGGCATACACCGACCTCCCCTCCTTTATGCCCCGGCTCCGAGAGGTGTCTGGCATAGCCGCCCGTGCCCTTGAGTTCACAATCCTCACCGCAGTTCGCACGTCCGAAGCCATTGGCGCAACCGACGCCGAGTTCGACTTAGTCGAGAAGGTCTGGACGATCCCGGCAGAGCGCATGAAAGCGGATAGGCCGCACCGCGTTCCTCTGCCCGACCGCGCCGTCGAAATCCTGCAATCAACGCCGAGGGAAGCCCACAGCCCTTATGTGTTCCCCGGCGCGAAACAAGGCAAGCCGCTGAGCAACATGGCAATGCTGGAAGTTCTTCGAGGAATGGACGGCACTGAGGGGTTAACCGTGCATGGCTTTCGCTCCACATTCCGGGATTGGGCGGCGGAGCGTTCCAGCTTCCCCCGGGAGATTGCCGAAGCCGCACTCGCCCACACCATCCGAGACAAGACCGAGGCGGCGTATCAGCGTGGGGATATGCTGGAAAAGCGACGCAGGCTTATGACCGCGTGGGCTGACTACGTTTCCACTGCTCCCGCATCCGGCAGTAATGTATTGGCGATTGGTAGAGTATAGTGGGTAAAAAAAGGCGCGGAAAGCGAATACGCCTTCATTCAAGATAGGCAAATTTAGAATCCACCTTGCCCCGTTCCTATTGAACCGAGCAAAAGCATCAAAACGAAAGCTCCAATAGCCCAACCGACTGGTTCTTTGAAATTGTCACTCTTAGCAACAAAATAGACGACTACAGCGCTCAGCACCGCGCCGAGAATTACAGCAGGCATGAACATCCCCCTCACGGTTAGCGCCGCAGGCAGCGCTCGTATTCTGTTATTGCTAGCGGGTTCAACATTCGCGGTTCATCCCACGTTATTCATCGTCTTATAGGACGTGGTTTCATAACAGTCCAGATGTTGCTCTGACAAAATGGATGTCAGAGAACGAGTCGGCTGGAACCTTCGACGCTTAAGGGTTGAAAAAGGTATATCGCAAGATCACCTAGCGTTTGCCGCAGAGGTAGAGCGCGCTTATGTCGGCCATCTCGAGCGCGGTAAGAAAAACCCGACAATCGTCACGCTCCATAAACTGGCCACGGTTCTCGATTGCGACGTTTCCGAGTTATTCGCCATTCCCCCCAAGGACGCTGAGCCAATCGCCCCGCTCGGTGCAGGCAGACGAAAAAGCTAACGGTCGCGCAGCCTGAGCCCACAGCTGTGAAATTTGCACACAGTCTATTAATGATATCGAGGGTACGCCGCGAGATACCGACGCACCTGACGCAACGGGCCTTGCGCTATTCGGAAGCAAACTTATTAAGGTTTCGATGGCTTTATGTCAGGATGTGACAACCACGAAGCTTTGTTAATCAACCCTATCCGGGCTTGGTATCGCTGAATATTGACTGGCATTGGTGTGCCCGTCAGGGAAAGAGAATAAAGATGCAGAGGGAAGAAATCCGCTCGTTAGGCGGTTTTGTATGGTCGATTGCTGAGATTCTTCGGGGCGATTTCAAGCAGTCAGAATACGGCAAGGTTATTCTTCCCTTCGTCGTACTCCGTCGCCTAGATTGTATTCTTGAGGCGTCGAAAGACCAAGTGTTAGAAGCCGCCGAAACACTGCCAGACGGCGTCGACGACGCCACCCGCGACATGATCCTGTTTGGTGCGGTCGGCGGCAATGTAAAGGTTTACAATCTTTCTCGCTTTACTTTCGCCACACTCAAGGGACAAGACCCCGGCCAGCTTCACCGTAACTTAGTGGACTATATTACGAATTTTTCCGCTAACGTACGCGACATTTTCCTCGACAAGTTCTTGTTTACAGAACAACTCAAGCGGCTGAATGACGGCGGCATTCTTTGGAACGTTTTCCAGCGCATGACGGAAATCGACCTTCATCCTGACAGCGTAACCAATATCGAGATGGGCTATCTCTTTGAGGAGCTTATTCGCCGCTTTTCCGAAATTTCCAACGAGACGGCGGGCGAGCATTTTACTCCCCGTGAAGTGATCCGCCTGATTGTAGATTTGCTGATAGCCAACGATGACACCAAGCTTACGAAACGCGGCACCATTCGGCAGGTGTATGATCCCGCGTGCGGAACGGGTGGTATGCTGGCGCTGACCGAGGAAGCGTTAAAGGACTTCAATCCCTCAATACGTGTCGAATTATTCGGGCAGGAGCTGAACGGTGAGTCTTTCGGTATCTGCAAATCCGACATGCTGGTGACGGGCCACGACCCCGAACAAATCGCATTCGGAAATACGCTTACGCAAGATGCGCACAAAGATAAGCGCTTCCATTATATGCTGTCCAATCCGCCCTACGGCGTGGACTGGAAGAAATATCAGCAACCTATCAAAGAAGAAGCCGAAACGCTCGGTTTTTCCGGTCGCTTCGGAGCAGGAACGCCGCGCATATCGGATGGGCAGCTTCTCTTTCTCCAGCATATGATTTCCAAAATGCGGGACGACGAGGACGGCTCGCGCATCGGCATCGTCATGAACGGCTCCCCGCTGTTCACCGGAGGTGCAGGTTCCGGTGAAAGCGAAATCCGCCGGTGGATGATGGAAAATGACTGGGTGGAAGCCATCGTCGCTCTGCCCACCGACCTGTTCTATAATACAGGTATACAAACCTACATTTGGTTGTTGACCAACCGTAAGCCCGCCCATCGTGGGGGCAAGGTACAGTTGATTGACGCGTCGGGTGAAAGATTTTGGAAGCCGATGCGCAAATCGCTCGGCTCAAAGCGCCGCGAAATTCCCGATGAGGCCCGTGCCGATATTGTTAGGCTCTATGAAGGTTTCCTGAACGGTGACGCTGGCGAAGGTGACGTTGCCAAAATCTTCAATACCACTGATTTCGGCTATCGTGAAATCCGTGTTGAGCGGCCACTGCGCCTAAACTTTCAGGCCAGCGCTGAGCGTATTGCGCAGCTTCGTGACGATAAGATTTTCATGCGACTATCTGAAGACGAACGGGAAGAGATCGAAGTCGTTTTGCTGGGCATGGGTGACAAACTCTTCACCAATCGTTCCGCCTTTGAGAAGGTGCTGACCAAAGCGCTCAAGAGCGAGGGCGTGAAGATCAGCGCGCCAGTCAGAAAGGCCATCCTTGCGGCGCTCTCCGAGCGTGATGAAGAAGCTGACATCTGCACCGACAAGGACGGCAATCCTGAGCCTGATACTGACTTGCGCGACCACGAACTTGTTCCGCTCAAAGAAGACTGGCGCGATTATTTCGCTCGCGAGGTGACACCATTCGTCCCCGATGCGTGGGTAGATGAATCCTATCGCGACTCCCGCGACCGCGAGATTGGACGCGTCGGCTACGAGATCAACTTTAATCGATTTTTCTACCGCTATGTTCCGCCGCGCCCGCTTGAGGAGATTGATGCCGAGTTAAAGACGCTGGAGACCGAGATCGCCGGGCTCTTGAAGGAGGTGGTAGCGTGAGTGATCTTACCTTTCTAGAACAGTTCGCCGAAAAGTACGCTTGGAGACAAGCTCCGGCAAAACGTCGTTTTCGCTTTCGCAAGCGGGTAAATCGCGGCATGGAAGAAGAACACCGCCTGGCTCTAACACTTGGCGGCGTTATCGACCGTGCGCTTGACGACGACGAGGGGCTGCAATCCTCAGACTACTCGACATATCAGATATTCGAAGCCGACGATCTGGTTTTCAAGCTCATCGATCTTGAGAATATAAGAACGAGCCGTGTGGGTTATGTCCCCCGAAGGGGGATAATGAGCCCAGCCTACATCCGTCTGGAGCCAGCATCCAAGCAATCAAATTCAAGGTTTTACTATTGGTTTTTCTATGGCGCATACATCAATAACATTTTCAATGGTATGGGCGGTGGCGTACGCCAGAATCTTACCCCGACTGATCTATTAGAATTTCCAATCCCACTTCCCGACCTCGATACTCAGAAGGCCATCGCCGATTTCCTCGACCGCGAAACCGCCCGCATCGACCAGTTGATTGAGAAGAAGAGACATTTTCTAAGTCTTCTCAATAACAAACGTGCCGCCGTGATCTCTCAAGTTGTGACCAAGGGACTGGATGCGGCCGAGCCGGTCAAGGCTTCTGGGGTGGACTGGATCGGGACCATCCCGAGTTCTTGGACTATGATGAAGCTTGGCTATCTCGGCACTTGCACTAATGGTATAAATATTGAAGGTGCCGCGTTTGGTAGTGGGTTCCCGTTCATCAGCTACGGCGATGTTTACAAAAATCGTGAACTTCCGCTCAATGTAAGTAGTCTTGTACAATCTTCGGACGCTGACAGGAGCAGATATTCAGTTAGGACCGGTGATGTTCTATTCACGCGAACCTCTGAAACAGTGGAGGAAATTGGTTTCCCAAGCGTCTGTTTGCAGAGCATCGAGGACGCAGTATTTGCTGGTTTTTTAATCCGTTTTCGTCCGCGCTCTAGAACACTAGAACCACGCTTTTCTAAGTTTGCCTTCCAAAACACTATCTTCAGGGATTTTTTCTCTAAAGAAATGATGTTAGTTACGCGCGCCTCACTCAGCCAAAGTCTCCTTAAAAAGATGCCTGTTCCTGTTCCCCCGCTGGAGGAACAACGCAAAATAGCGGATTTTCTTGAGAAGGCAGACAGCAAGATTGCGTCCACCGTTTCAAAGACAGAGCGTAGCATCTCCTTGTTAACTGAGCTTCGCGCCGCTCTCATTACCGCCGCTGTTACCGGCCAGATCGACGTTGCGACGTGGGGCAGAAAAGGTCAAACTGATCGCTGCGTAGAACAAATTGAAAAGTAATTGACTTAGTGGGGGCTATTCAATGGGACATATCCTTCAGCATGCGGCTGAGTATGAAACGGTTCGTCGGTTGTCGGACATGCTAGTTTCCGCCAAAGAAGAGTACAAGACGACTGAATCTTACGCGCTCTTCTCAACGATAGTTTGCTGGGTGATGCAACGCGCTCGAACTCCAACGAATGGGAATAATCCGGCTGATCGCCAAGCTCGCGAAGTCGGAATCGCATTACAAGGATCCCGCATCAGCGCTGAGCCGTGGGCAATCAACGCCGTCCCCGAAATGACTGCGTATGATTTTTTCATTGCGGTACGCAATGCCGTAGCGCATGGCGATGGAAGGCAGATCACCCCCCTAAATGAAAACAACATCTTGGTGGGGCAAATCATTCCTGTCAGCGGGACCAAAGTCCGTCTATACAGGGCAGATATGCAGCGGCTTGGTTGTGTCTTGGCAAAAATCTTCTGCGAAACAATGGCGGCGTTTGAGCAGGAAGGCCCGCTGCTGGAGGTAGCGAAAACAATTCAACGCGCAGAGGCGGCGGAATGAGTATTTCGGCCCAAACTCTCCATAGGGAAAAAGTGCTTCAAGATCACCTAATCGCTCAGCTTGTTGCGAGCGAAGGTTATGAGCTTCGCGATCCCAAGACCAACTACGACTGTGCGCTAGCCGTAGATAAGGCCCTTACTTTACGCTTCGTCCGCAGCGCCCAGCCGAACGAATGGGCCAAACTCGAAAGCCACTATTCAGCTTCCGCTGAGGATACGTTCTTCAAACAACTCGAAAAGGCGCTCAAAGATCGCGGGCTATTGGACGTGCTGCGGCAAGGAATTAAGATAGTCCCCGGCATCAAGTTTTCACTCTGCTATTTTCGACCTGCAAGTGCGCTGGAGCCGAAGCGCGTGGCCGAGTATGAGGCCAATATTCTTTCCGTTATGAAAGAGGTCGAATATAGCCAGAAGAACAGCAACAGGCTGGACGTTGTTCTTTTCCTCAATGGCCTTCCCGTTGCCACGATGGAGGCGAAGAACCTGCTCACTGGTTCCAATTTCCGCCACGCCGAAAGGCAGTACCGGAAGGACCGCTCTCCCGTCGGGGAACCGTTACTGACTTTCAAGCGTGGTGCTTTGGTTCATTTTGCGCTGGACGAAGACAACGTGTCGATGACAACGCGGCTGCAAAATGGTCGCACTCGCTTCCTGCCTTTCAACCGTGGTCGTAACGGTGGCGCAGGAAACCCCGATGTGGAGGAAGAGTTTCGCGTTGCTTATCTTTATCGTTCTGGCGATTGGGGCGAAGCAATTTTCTCCCGATCTGTATTGCTCGACATTATCGGGCGTTTCATACATTTGGATACGAGCGGCAAAGAAGAAGTTTTGCTCTTTCCTCGCTTCCAGCAGCTGGATGCCGTGCGTAAGCTAATGAGCCATGCACGAGCATTTGGTTCCGGGCAGAACTACCTCATTCAGCACTCTGCAGGATCGGGGAAGTCCAACACAATCGGCTGGCTGGCCCATCATGCCGTCAATCTGCACGACGCGCAGGACAAGGCGGTGTTCAATACGGCGATTATCGTCACCGACCGCGTCGTTCTCGATCGACAGTTGCAAAGCACTGTCTCCCAGTTCGAACAGGTGCAGGGCGTTGTCCGTAAGATCGATGGCACGTCCCGCCAGTTGAAAGAGGCCATCGCGAACGGCGTACGCATCATCGTGACCACTATCCAGAAATTTTCGACAGAACATTTGCGCGAAATTTCCGGACAATCGGGCCGTACCTTCGCCGTCATCGTTGACGAGGCCCATAGCAGTCAGTCAGGAGCAACCGCTCAGGCCATGACCGACGCGTTAACCCGCGAAGCTGATTCTAGTGACGACATCGAAGATATTATCGCCGCCTATCAAAAAGCACGCGGTCCGCAAGCGAACATCAGTTTTTTCGCCTTCACAGCGACACCACGCAACGTGACAATGGAACGTTTCGGCACCAAGGGATCGGACGGCCTGCCCCACCCCTTCCATCTCTATTCCATGCGTCAGGCCATTGAGGAAGGCTTCATTCTGGACGTGCTCCAGAACTATATGACCTATAAAGCCTATTACGAACTTGAAAAGACGGTGGAGGACGATCCGAAATTGAGTGGCCGAAGTGGCCAGCGCAAAGTCGCCCGCTATGCCCATCTTCACCCCACGGCTATCGGCCAGAAGGTCGAGATCATAGTTGAGCACTTCCGCCGCCACGTTGCCAAGTTGCTCGACGGGCAAGCAAAAGCAATGATCGTTACCAGCAGCCGAGACCACGCACTGCGTTACTATTTCGGTGTGAGAGACTACATTGCACAACAGGGCTATGCCGATCTTCGAGCCCTTGTTGCTTTTTCAGGTGAACTTCCCTTCAACGATGAAAAATATACCGAAGCTGACCTGAACGGCTTCGCAGAAACAGAACTCCCCCGCCGCTTCGATGGCTTCAAGCCTGACGGTACCGCCTATCCCGAACAATATCAAATACTGATCGTCGCAGAAAAATACCAAACCGGATTCGACCAGCCGAAGCTTTGCGCCATGTATATTGACCGCAAACTGGCGAGTTTGCAGGCGGTTCAAACTCTTTCTCGCCTGAACCGCACGAGGCCGGGGAAAGACCAGACCTTTATTCTCGATTTCCAAAATACCATTGAGGACATTCAAAACGCCTTCCGCCCCTACTATGAGGTAACGGAGTTGGAAGCCAATTCCGATCCTAACCTTGTTTACGACCTTGAAGGACGCCTCTACAAATTCGGCTATCTCGATAAGGATGAGATTGAGCGCTTCGCGCAGACCTATTTCAAAGGTCCATTGGATGGGGGCGACCGTGCTCGCCTTGAGGGACTTGTTCGCCAAGCTGTCCATCGTTTTGAGGTTGATGATGACGAAGGACGGCAGGAGGAGTTCCGTCAACTCTTACGCAGCTATATGCGTTTTTACAGCTTCATTTCACAGGTTATGACGCTTGAGGATACTGGCCTGGAGAAGTTATCGGCGTATGCTTCATGGCTGTTTCGTCTATTGCCGAACAGGGAAATTCCTCCTGAAATCGAAATCACTGACGACATGCTGCGGCTCCAGAAGTTCAAGGTCGAACAGAAGGAACAGGGAAACGCTTCGCTCTCGGCTGGTGACCGAGCACCGCTCAACGCTATCAGTGAGTTTGGGGCAAAGCCGTATACAGAGGACGAGCAAAGAGAGCTTTCGGAGATCGTCAAGGCGTTCAACGAGCGTTATGGCACACAGTTCTCCGAAGCTGACATGATCCGATTTGAGGCTGTGAATACCGAAATTCTCAACACCGACCTGTCAGAAATGCTTCGCAACAATCCGCCCGATGTTGTTTACACTGCATTCGCCCAAGCTTTTTTTCAGGGAGCGATCCGAATGTTTCAACGTGACAATGAAATGCGGAATATCGTCCTCTCCGATGCAGATGCTCGCGACAAGGCCACGCGCCATTTCTTCAACCGTGCACTTCGACAGGTGCACGAGGTCCACACTCAATAAGACAGGACTGACCAGAATATAATTGATACTTGTAGTTTTCCGGCTTCTCGCGCCTCGGTTGCGGTCTCACTTTGCCGAGTGCAGACAAGCGGATACGCAGTATTCAAGGCAGCTTGAGCCATACCTTCAAAAATTCCTTACAAAATTTGCGAGGGGCATGGTCAGGCAGATGGGGGGTGGCATCCGGCGAAGTGGCCTTCGCCGGTTGCACAATGCAAAGGGGGATGGGGCCTACCCAGCCTTTTCATGGTTGAGCCGATAGCGGCCCTTGGCCACCCGAACGAACAGCGCAACATCGGGCGACTGCTTGTCGGTGCAATGGTCAGCGAGGAACTCGAAGTAGCGTGGATAGGCCCAGCCGGGTGCAACCCGTCGCACGTCAAGGGCGCGAAACGGCTCCGCCAGTGCCCCCTCGCGCACGGCCTTGCAGACTGCTGAATAAATTTCTGCCCCACCCAGTCCCATAATGAGACACAATAAGCAATGAAGCGCGGCGGGGCAAGGCTGGGCCATACCGATCTTCACCCCGCATTTGCCCACCCACGGCCATTGCCCCGGCACTAGGCATTATACCGGCAAATGGGCTAACGCCCAACGGCGGTACGGTTCCGCCCCGATCCGATAGTGGGCAAAAACGGCGCGGGAGCGCTGTTCAAAAAACCCCACTAAATTCCCACCTCAAAACCCCCGGAAATCCGGGCGCACGGAATGCTGTTTTTCGTGTTCAAAAACCATTTGATTTTTGAGCAGACCAGAGCGATGGTTATCGAGTAAATTCAGTCACTTAAAAGGAAACCCAGCCATGAAAATCACCCGCACTTTCACCCACCGGGCTTACGGCCCGATCGCCACAGCCACGCTCGCCCACGGCAACGCGGGATGGACCTTGGATGGCAAGCCGTTACCACAGGCATCCGTCGAATATCTTTTAGGCTTTGCCTTGCAAAGCTTGCAGGATGCTTACGCGGGCGCGAAATCGCCGGAGGCCGCGAAAACCGCGTACGCCGCCAAGCGTAACCGGCTCATTGAAGGAACAGTAGGCGCGCGTCGGGAAGCACTGCCCCCGCATTTCCGGTACGTCCGCCAACTGGTGCGCAACGCCCTGAGCGCCGAAAACAAAGCCCGCTATGACGCCGCGCAGCCGAAGGACCGGAACAAATTCCTTGCGGACCTTTTCAATAGGCTGGACGAGACTAAGCGGGAACGGATCGAAGCCACAGCCCGCACCATGTTTGAGGCGAGCACGGCAAAAGTCAGCATGACGATTTAGGGGGCTTGCCATGCGCGCCGCACTTTACCTCCGTGTGTCCACGGACACTCAAACCACGGACAACCAAGAACGGGAACTGCGGGAGGTCGCGGAACGCTCGGGCTGGACGATCACCGAGGTTTACCGGGACGCCGGAATTAGCGGGGCTTCGCCCCGTCGCCCCGCCTTCGACGCCCTCTGCAAAGATGCTGCCCGCCGCCGCTTCGACGTGGTGATGGCGTGGAGCGTAGATCGGTTGGGCCGCTCGCTACAGGGCCTCGTCGCCTTCCTTTCCGATCTCCACGCCCTTCGCGTCGATCTATTCCTCCACCAGCAGGGGATCGACACCACCACCCCGGCGGGCAAGGCCATGTTCCAGATGATGGGCGTGTTTGCGGAATTTGAGCGGGCAATGATTAGCGAGCGCGTCAAGGCGGGCCTGTCCACCGCCCGCGCCAAGGGGAAAAAACTCGGCAGACCCAGCCTTTCGGCGACAACGGAAGCGGCAATCCTCCGTGACCTTCAGGGCGAAACCGGGTCGCTCCGCGCCCTCGCAGCCAAACACGGTGTTAGCGTCGGCACCGTCCACCGCCTCCGCCGCGAGCGGCTTTAAGCCGTTCCGCAAGCCCCACCGCCGACATTTCCACAGTGAGGCTTTCGGTTCCTTCGGTCCAGCCAGCTTCGCTGGTGGGCCATTCTCCTTTGGCGTGAAGGTCAAGGCGGAGCCGCGCCCGGCCTAACCGCTCGGCAGTTTCTTTATTGGCTATCGCGCTTTGCGCGGGGGGCGGCGCTACCCGGCGCGCCTCCACCTTCCGCACCAATTGCAGCGCCCGCAGCGTCAGCTCCACATTCTCCCCTTCCGCAATCATCAGCAAAAATTCATGCGTCAGGTCAAACACCGCCTGCGGCGCTTCATACTCGATGATCGCTTTCGCGGCCTCAAGCCGCTGGCCGTCCGCGAGTTCGGAATTGACCATTAGGTCCAAGAGGGCTTGAAGCGCCCGTGAGATTGGCTCAGTCATCGTTTTTTCCTTTCCGGGACGCGAAAACGCCGGGGGTTGCTGGGGTTGTGCCGGGGGTCAAGAACGACACCCCCAGCACGCCAAGATATTGATTTTATTGGTTTTTATGTGATTTGCCGGGGTTGCCGGGGTTATTTTAAGTAAATTTTGAGTTTCATGTGCGTAAGAAGTTGCGCAAACAAAGTTGCTTTTTACCCCCAGCACCCCCGGCAAAATCCAATTAACATAACATTTTCAATTACTTAAGGCGTATGGATTTGCTTTTGCACCCCCGGCAAGCCCCGACACACCCCCGGCACCATACCACCCTGCTGTTACGCCCGCTCTACCCACCACTTATTTATCCCCTTGCGGTTCGCCTCTTTGCAGAGCCGCAGCCCCCCATCGGGCGCGCCAACGTGTTTCGTCAGATAGAGGCTGAGGGAATGGGCGTCGAGTGCTTTGGACGCCACCGCCTCTTTGAGCGCAGCTTGCAGCCGATCCCACTCCTCCTGTTTTCCCTTTGACGGGGTCAGCAGCATCTCGTTCAACGTCACGGCTCCGGCTTCGCCAGTCCCGTAGCACGCCTCCAGCCCGTTCAATACCGCCACCTTCTTTTGCAGGTTCGGATCGTCTCTACGTGCCGCCGCCTGTGTCACCGCCGGATCAACTTCGCCCAGCCACGCCAACGGCTCCCGCACAAACCTCCCCCAATCCCCAAACCCGTTCAGCGGCTCAAGCTTGTCGCGCAGCGGTTCGCCCGCCGCCAGATACGCCCGCACCATCGTCAGCGCCGCCGCAACATACCGGCCCCGGTGCTTCGCAACCTCGCCCAGCGGGTCCCCTCGAAATTTCCGTTTCCACGGCTCCGCCACCCTCGCATCAATCTGGCACAGCACCACGCGCCGCCCCAAATCATCGGCAATGCTGATATTGTTGCCATTCGCAGTCAGCACGCTCTTGCATTCAATCTCCACCATGTTCCTCCCGTAAGGAAGCAGCGCCTTGACCCGCGATTGGGTCAACGCCTGCGCGAGCAAATCCGAGCGAAGCGTCCCGTTGAAATTGTCGAGACTCACGATGGGGTCGCCCATATGCAACGCCATCGCAATCTGCCGCTCCCACTTATCCGTTTCTGCCCTTGCCGCCACCGCCGGGCACCGCTGACCTGTCGCGATCATATTCGCCACGTCCACAACAAACGATTTCCCGGAACCAATGCCGGGAGCCTTGATGATATGGAGCGGAACATGCGGCAGCGCCCCTCGCACCACCGTACTAATAATGAGGGATAGCGCCACCGCTCGGTCCGCCGCCCCCACAAACTCCGTTTCCGCCAGTAGCCCGGTCAACAGCGCAAGCGCCTGTTCCGCATCCTCTCGCGTTGGCGCGGCGGCTAACGGGGCCATCTTCGGAAGGTCTACCAGCAGCAGCCTCGTCGCCGGATCATACCCCTCCGCCGCCAGCAGCGAACCGTCCCGGCGAAGCGTCGGGGCCAGAAACAGCCCATCCACCTCCGGCACCACGCCCAGCCGCCACGACACCTCCATCAACATCTGGCAAAGGTCCCTCGGCACCGGGGTCAGCGAGTTCTTCCCGTCCGACAGCCTTCGCCAGTTCGCCAGCGCGCTAAGTTCGAACCGCAGGTTCTCTTTCATTCCCTCGTCCGTGAACCGTTTCACGTTGATCGGCTGGGAGTCGCCATCGCGCGCTGGCACGTCCCGCAGCCACATCAGCGAGTTCGCTCGCATATAGACCGGGCACCCCGCCTGCACCAAAAGCTTCGCCGCCTGCTGCGCCGTTTGGTCAGGGCGCGCCTCGGTGTAGCTGATGGTCACACGTTCCTCCGGCGTCTTTAGCGCCACCGGCAGGGGCTGCTCATCCACCGGGAACCCCGACTCATCCAGTCGCGTCCGTCGATCTCGCCGCTCCTTCGTCAGCTTCCCGGCAATGTCCGAGGTCAAATCAATTTTCACTGCCTTGTCCATTCCCTAAAGCCCTTTCACATATGCCAGCAGATCGTCCGCCGCGTCCAAAATCAGGTCGCGAGCAGCATCGCCGTCCTTCCCCTCCCGCAAAATCGCCGCAGCATCCACCAAGCTATCCAAAATCCAGAGGAGTTCGGTCTTCGGGTCCCGGCGTCGCGCCCGAACCGCATCCAACGAAACAACATTACTCATCTCGCACCTCCGCCTTCGGCGTTGCCACACAAAGCCCCCCGGTTTCCACGGGCGGTTTCAGCAGCGCCAAGTCCACTTCTGTCAGCGCCCGCACCACTTTCCCTGTCACTTCCTTCGTCATAACCCTTCACCTCGCTTCGCTTGGAAAAATGAAAGGAGACCGGCGGAACTTGGTTAGATACCTCCCGCCGGTCCCCGTCGCGGGGGCCATGCCCGCGCCTCAATTCATCGACCTAGCCACCAGCTTCGCGGCCAAATCCTCCAGTACCTCCACCGCTCGCTCCGCATCCCGCGCCAACACTTCCCGACCCGCCCGCCGATGCCAGTCCCGCAACTCCCGCAGCCCTCGAAGTCCTGCCATGAACTGCTTGACCGGATCGGAAGATGCACGCATCTCCGCCACGGCCCGGTGCGCCACCCGCATGGCGTCCCGCCAGCCCGCGTCGTCCCCAGCAATGAACGCCGCCTCAGCTTCCTCCAGCAGCGCCCCGAACGGAGTCCGTGCCATCACCGTTCCTCCGGTTTCACCGTGCTGGTGAATAGGCGGCTCGCTGCCGTCTCAACGCCCCCGTAGGTTTCCAGCCCATGCGTCGGGGCACCTCGTTCCGCCCCTCGGTCATAAGCCCCAGTCGCGGTGGAGTCGGCAAAGGCGTTGATGACGTTGAGGGCGTGGTCGCTCATCGGCAAATTACTTCGGAGATAATGCTCCAGCACTTCCCGGTGGCCCACGAGCTTATGGTCCTGAATGTACCGGGCAACGCGCTCGTGCTCGTCGGGATAAAGCGCAGCCGACTGCTGATAGCGGTAGGCAATCTGGTCCAGTTGCTCGCGGGTGAAGAGGCGGGCGCTGGCCGCGTGATAGAAGTCTTCGGATTTCATCGGGCTTGCTCCTTTTCAGCGAGCGCGGCGAGCCACGCCTCGACCTTGGGATAGTTGTACATAATGGACTGAAGCTCCGCTGGAGCCTCCGGGAATGCGGCGAAGACTTTCGTTCGCACCGCTTCACGAGCCTTTAGGCGTTCCATCTCCTGCTTGTGCATCGCGGCACTTTCGCTAATGCCCAACGCCACCGTGTCCGAGCCTTTATCGTACGCTGGCACGGTCTGGCCGTTGAGGTGATCGGTCGCGGAAATGCCGGGACCGGCTCGGAAACTTCCGAGCTTGGCCTCCAACCGGGCGCTTTCAATCTTGTCGTCTGAAATGTAGTTCATGGCTTTCGTCTCCTAAATTACGCGCTTGCCGCGCCGCTTCGTTCGATGCAATTCTCCTGCCACGCCGCAATCACATCTTCATCCCAACCAACGGCGCGGGGACCGAGCCGGACGGGCTTTGGAAACCAGCCATCCCGCATCCCCTCGTAAATGGTGGATGTGGAGAGGCCAGTTGCCTTACGGACTTCAGGTAGTCTAATGAAAGTTTTCATTTGATACGTCCATGTTGTACTTACGGTTCGTTCCGATATACTTTAATAAAACATGATAAATTCCGACAGTCTATACATGACAAAATCGGATGATACATACGACCCCCAGCCATTACACAGGTAAACCCATCGATCACATTTTTGTGATAGTTAGTAGTTGCTTGTGAGCCATATGAACCTGAAGCGATTGCTTCACGAATATTTCCTACATGTTTAGCAAAAGGGGAAAAAGACTCGGCCCTGTTAGAGATTCAATGTCTGAATTTTTGCAAAAGACTCGACCGGGAAAAGTTGCCTTATGACTCCTTGGTCAAGGCAATGCGCATTCAGGTTTATACGGTCCATCCGCGCGGCGTATTATATGGCTCAAAGACTCGAACCAAGTGCTCACCTGAATAACTCCTTGGCCAAGGAAGCGCGCGGTCAGGTTTATATGGCTACTAACATTTTGTTATTGTATGGCCCAAGGACTCGAACGAAGGCAAACGTTGAAAAGACTCGTCAGAAACGAAAGCGGCTTCAGGTTCGTATGGTCGCTTTCGAATGGAAAGGGGCCATACAGGCCTGTCGCGAGTACAACGTTGAAAGGTTTATCGGAAATGAGCGTGAGTAAAGGTTGGTATGGTCTTACACATGATGTGTAAAGCCATACAGGACTGAAGCAACAACGAACGCTGAAGAGACTCGTCAGAAACGAAAGCGGTTTCAGGTTTGATATGGCTTACCGCCCCATGCGGTGGACCATACGAGACTCGGACGATTATCCCGCCTTCAGGCTGGTATGGCTTTACGCTTCATGCGTAGGACCATGCAGGGCTCAGGCGAGGCTAGACGCTTAAGGGCCCCAGCGCGCAGGCAAGGCGCTCGACCAGGCAAACACACACGCCATTCCGTCGACGCATAGACAACGACGGTTAATTTCCAATTGTGGGTAGATCCGTAGGATCACTTCACGACACTGCATTTTATGTAATAATTTCAAAAACTTAAATTAACATATGGCGGAGGGGGTGGGATTCGAACCCACGGTACGATCTCTCGCACGCCGGTTTTCAAGACCGGTGCCTTAAACCGCTCGGCCACCCCTCCAGGCGATTGATTTATTATGCTTTTCTCAAATCCGGAAAAGCTGCAAACCGAAGCAAGCTATCGATTTGCGCCCAATCGCTCAGCGAGTGACTTCTTAGCAGTTTTTCTTGTGGCGTCAACGTGCACTGTTCCATTTGCCAGCATTCTGAACATGAGAGACAGAAAACAGTCACAGATCCCGCCCACAAGAACTCAATCCAGCCTCAACACTTCAACTTTCAATGTTGCAGCCATGGCCAGCGGTTGATTGCGCGCTAAGTTCTTTCACGCAGTCCCTATCGCAGATTGCCATATCGGCAGGATTCAACATGGAGGAATCCCCATGCAACACAAAATCCAGGAAGACATGGAAGTCATCGGCGCCGATGGCGTGCATGTTGGCACAGTCGACCACATTGAAGGTAACCGCATCAAGCTGAAAAAGACCGATAATTCCGGCCTGCACAGCGACCATCATCATTATATCGAACTCGGTTTTGTTGCCGACGTCGAAGGCGACAAGGTGAGGCTTTCTGCCAATGCCGATGTGGCGGTAACCCTGGAGGAAGAAGCCTCAGGCCGTCCGGTTGATCTCTGAAGCCAGCCTCAAAACCTGCTCATAACACGCGGCCAAAGGCTGCCGTGTTATGAGTCCTCCACCTCGCCTGCCTTCCGCCCATCGTCTTTCTGCATTGTTGCAGATCGAGACTTCGATCTGATAGAAATTCATTGTCAAAACGCCGCAAGGAAGCGACCGGACTTGTCCTTTGCCTTATTGCGACTTAAACATGAGTATAATAATCAAAATAAGAAGATGGGAAGCTATGAGTCTGGATTCCGTAAAGGCATTTTTTGCGGCCAAAGCGCCGGAAATCGAAGTGATCGAATTGCCGACGAGCACAGCCACCGTTGTTCTCGCCGCAGAAGCGCATGGTGTGGAACCGGGACAGATTGCCAAGACGCTTTCGTTTTCGGCCAAGGACCAGACCATTCTCATCGTCACTCGTGGCGATGCGCGTATCGATAATCGCAAGTTCAAAGATCAGTTCGGAACCAAGCCACGCATGCTGGATGCTGAAACCGTTCTCGCTGAAACCAGCCACCCGGTCGGAGGCGTATGTCCGTTCGGTCTTCCCAGCGCCCTGCCCGTTTACTGCGATATATCGCTGAAGAGCTTCGAGGAAGTCGTACCCGCAGCCGGAGCTACCAATAGCGCCGTGCGCATCGCTCCGCACAAAATGGCTGAATTGGTCAGTGCCGAGTGGATAGACGTCTGTCAGTAGGCCGAAATGGTTTTTTGCAGCGAGCCTGAGAGGAACTCGCAGTTAATTGATACGGGTAACAACTTTTCCCCTTTAAAGGTGAGAAAAGACTTCATATATTTTAAGAATGATTCTAAAGTGGGTTAAGAAACAGATACCCGCTTTCACGCATGATCCGATCGAGCCTTGAACCTTTTCGGATCGCAAATGCGAGAAGACCAGAATTTTGGAGCAGTTCCAAAACAGGAATAAACCGTCTTCGGTTTGGAATTGCGAACTCAAGGATTGGAGCATCGCGTCCTCGGCATCGAGGCATGTAATCGCTCCGAGACGTGCTGAAAGGAACAGTGATGCGTCTTACCCGCCAGACGAATTATGCCGTTCGTATGCTCATGTACTGCGCCGCCAACGACGGCAAGCTCAGCCGCATTCCGGAAATTGCGCGCGCCTACGGCGTTTCTGAACTGTTTTTGTTCAAGATTCTTCAACCGCTCGTCGAGCATGGGCTGGTGGAAACGGTACGTGGCCGCAATGGCGGCGTGCGCCTTGGACGTGCGGCACAGGACATTTCGCTGTTCGATGTTGTGCGTGTAACCGAAGAAAACTTCGCCATGGCCGAGTGCTTTGAAAATGACGCTACCGAATGCCCGCTGGTCGACAGTTGCGCGCTGAATTCCGCGTTGCGCGAAGCGCTCAATGCATTCTTCGGCGTACTGATGAAGTACAGCATTGCAGACCTCGTCAAGGCGCGCCCGAATGTGCGGCACCTGCTTGGTCTCGATGAAATGGAAGAAGAGCGCGTCGCAAGCTGACGGTTCAACGCAACGTTTGAAATGAAAAGGTCCGGCTTGATGCCGGACCTTTTTTATTCTGCAGCAGAGCGATAGGCAGACTGCGGCAATACGAAGGGGACACCCTTTTCCGGCGGAATCCCTACCCGCAACGTACATTCATAGACACGTTCGAGCCGTTCGTCGGTCAGTGCTTCGCGCGGTGTGCCGATCACATCGAGCTTGCCCCTGTTCATGACTGCAATACGGTCGGCGAACATGGCAGTCAGGTTTAGATCATGCAGGATAGCGATCACCCCGCCGCCTGCCGCCGCGAAATCCTTCGCAATCTCCATCACGACGATCTGGTGTCGGATATCGAGGCTCGAAATCGGCTCATCCAGAAAAAGATACCGCGGCTTGCCGTCCACGACCGGTTTCCAGACCTGGCAAAGAACGCGGGCAAGCTGTACCCGCTGCTGTTCTCCGCCGGAAAGTTCCTGATAAAGCCGACCACCGAAGCCAGCGAGATCAACCCTTTGCAGGGCGAGATCGGGTAAGCGCTTTTCTTCATCACGAGAAACGCCGCTATAGCCGCCGGTAAGCCCGATCTTTACGATCTCGCGAACCGTGAAGGGAAACGACAAGGCGCTTGCCTGCGGAAGCACTGCCCGGCGCGCCGCCATCTGCCACGGCTTGATTTCAGCGAAGGACTGGCCATCCAGATAGGCGGTTCCTTTGTAAGCGATGTCGCCGGAAAGTGCGCGCAACAGCGTGGTCTTGCCGGAACCATTCGGCCCCACGATGGCGGTCACCTCGCCCGGCTTAGCCGAAAAGGCGATGTCACTGATGATGGTCTTGCCCGACAGGCTTACGCCCAATGCCTTTGTTTCAATCATGATAGCCTCACAGATCAAGCAGGCCGCGCTGGCGCAGCAATATCCAGAGGAAGAACGGCGCGCCGAAAAGCGCGGTGATGATGCCGATCGGTAATTCTGCCGGGGCCACAATCGTGCGGCTTACGGCATCCGCCAGAAGCAGAAGCGTAGCGCCCAACAGAGCCGACGCTGGCAGGAGATAACGATGGTCCGGCCCGATGCTGAGGCGCAACATATGCGGTACAACAATGCCGATAAAGCCGATCCCGCCTGCAACGGCCACCGTTGCGCCGGTAGCAGCAGCCACCGTGACGATGGCGATGTTCTTGATGCGCTGCACCTGTATGCCGAGGTGACCGGCAGCAGCCTCGCCCAAAGCCAGTGCATTGAGACCGCGCGCGAGCAAAGGTGAAACCACCAGAATGATAGCGATGACCGGCCCCGCAGCGCCAATCTTTGCCCAGGTAGAACCAGCAAGCGAA
>Ga0182738_1002001_pt1 | contig 24696 bp, 22 predicted proteins | sample eDN5th30CBELigMG_FD_128876 | JGI IMG/M metagenome (GOLD analysis project Ga0182738, IMG submission 128876) | Enriched Miracle-Growth compost microbial communities from Emeryville, California, USA - eDNA 5th pass 30_C BE-Lig MG (version 2)... ...
GCTGCGGGATGCGTTCCAGGATCCCTTGCTGGTGCGCACCGCACAAGGCATGGTGCCCACTAACAGAGCACTGGAGCTGGAAGGCCAAGTTCATGAGATGATGGAAACAGTGCGCAAGATGTTCGCTCCTGCGCATGAAACCGTCGATCTGCGCGACATGCGCGCCAACATCCATATATCCGCAGCCCACGGGAGCGCACTTCTTTTCATGCCTCCGCTAATGGCAAACCTGCGTCAACATGCTACCAGTCTGCAAATTTCGGTCATGCCGCGAGACCATCGCAAGCTGGTGCAGCTATTGGAAAGTGGGGAGCTGGACATTGCCCTGGACATCATGCGCACTCCGCCTCAGCTGCTCAGGTGTGCCCGGCTGTACCCCCAGCATGTCCGTTGCATTGTCAGCAGCAATCATCCCGTGATCAAGGATACGCTGAGCCTTGAGGAATTCGTGGCGTTTCCACATGTGCTGTGGGACTCGGAGCCCGTCAAATTTCCCGTTATGGAGCAACTGGTAAACAGTGCCTTGCGTCAGAAAGGCCTGACACGCACTGCTGGAATTCGCGTGGCATCGGCCACGATGGCGCCAGCTATCGTGGCCGCAACCGATATGATAGCGATTGTGTCGGATAGACTCGCCTACGAGAGTGCGAAATCACTTCCCTTGATCGTGCTAAAGCCTCCATTGAACCTGGCGCCGATTGATTTCAGTATGTTTTGGCACGAGCGCACGCAGCAGGATCCTGCTCGCCTATACGTTCGCAAGGTAATACGCGATATCGCCACCTCCATGCGGCATGGGATGACGATGGCCGCCTGGTCACGGCGTGGTAAGTGGTAAAAGACGTAAATGCCGGAACGTCAATTCAACAGCGCCTGGCACACCTGGCCGCTCTTATCTCTGAATTCTATCTTGTGTATTCGCCTACTGTGTACCGTGCATATCTCCTCGGCCATCTACTTTTGTATTGTGATGCCATTGGTGGCGATCAATTCCGTTTCTTTCTGTATGGCTATCTTGAGAGTATCTTCTAGCGCCTCGGGGGATGGGCTTAGCTCAAGATGATGAGCTAGCGTATCCAGCATTGCCAATAGCTCTTTATTATGGCCGGCTTTGCGTATCTCGTTATCGAGCTTCTGTATTATCGGTTTTGGCGTGTCTCGCGGAACAGCGAAGAACAGCAAAGTATTATAGGCCCACCCTGGAACCAGGGTCTCGGCGATGGTCGGCACTGCAAGTAAATTGGGTATGCGCTCTGAGGACGTTACTGCCAATACTCGTATCTTGCCTGCCTCTGCTTGTGGAAGTACGCTGCCGATATAGGATGACGCAAAATCCGTTTGCTGCGCCATCACAGCTTGCGTAGATTCAAGGCCAGATTTGTAAGGGATATGGTTCACATTGAGGCCACCCTTGACATTCGCACGCAACAATTCGAATGCCATATGTGCGGGTGAGCCGAGACCGCCAGTAGCCATCGTGATGTAACCAGGATTCTTCTGAATGTCTGCCACCAAATCCTGGATCGTTTGATAAGGTGAGTCCTTCGGCACAATAAAGGCGAATGGCGCTGTGGCAAGATTGGTCACTGGCGCAAACTTGCCCAGGAGGTCCAGCTGCTTGTACAGCGTTTGATGCGTTATGTGTCCGCTCACGAGAAGGCAGATAGAGTAACCGTCAGGTGGGGCAGCGGCAACTGACTGTGCGCCAACTAACCCAGCAGCGCCTGTACGGTTCTCAACCACAACCGGGATGTGTAGGTCCTCACTCATCTGTTTGGTAAGCAGACGTGTAATGACGTCGGTACCATCACCGCCTGGGTATGGAACGACCATGCGTATTGGTCTGCTCGGATAATTGGCATCCTGGTTTGCGAACGAGTTTCGGATGCCAATCAGCGGTAACGTTGCTATCGCCGTACATAGTTTACGCCGCATAGGGTCTGCCATTTCTGTCTCCTATTTATAGTGGTATGTTCGAAACTAAATGGTTCCACGACCCCACCAATGAAACTGTCAAAAAGCCGACATATCTGCTTCTTATCAATACAGATGTAGTACAAACGGAAGGCACCACACTGTCCCTGGCGAGATTATGCTCATGACACAGGTTCTGTATCATTTGAGCGCCACTGCCATTTTTCGCAACGCATATTTCTGGATCTTGCCCGTTGATGTTTTTGGTAGTTGCCTGAAAACAATCGTGCGTGGTGCTTGGTAGGCAGGCAGATGCTGTCTGCAATGGCTGATAATCTCTTCGGCTGTCGCGAACGCACCGGCTTTCAGTTCCACGAAGGCGCACGGCGTTTCGCCCCATCTCTCGTCTGGGCGCGCCACTACCGCGGCGGCAATTACGTCCCGATGCCGATACAGTACGTCTTCGATCTCGATCGAAGAAATATTCTCTCCGCCCGAAATAATGATGTCTTTGCTGCGATCCTTGATCTTGATATAGCCGTCGGGGTCTACCACGGCCAAGTCTCCGCTATGGAACCATCCCTCTCGCAATGCGTCCGCGGTCGCGTCGGGGTTTTTCAGATAGCCTTTCATGACAATATTGCCTCGAAACATGATTTCACCCATAGTTTTACCGTCGGCCGGTACAGGCTCCATGGCTCCTGGCTTCATGACTGCAATATCGCGCTGCAGATGATAGACGACCCCCTGGCGACCATTAAGTCGCGCTCGTTCGCCGATATCCACGGTGCTCCAAACAGCTTGCTTCGCGCATACGCTGGCGGGGCCATATACCTCGGTCAAGCCATAGACATGCAGTAATTCAAACCCCAATTTCTCCATGCCTTCAATCATGGAGGCGGGTGGTGATGCCCCTGCCACCATTGCCTTGACCCCTATTGGGAGGCCCGCCTTCATTTCATCAGGTGCATTGATCAGCAGGTTATGTACTACGGGTGCCCCGCAGTAATGGGTGACGCTGTGGTCTCGTATATTGTCGATAACTGCCTGCGCCTCAACCTTACGCAGGCAAACATTTACACCTGCGCGAGCGGCGATTGCCCAAGGGAATGTCCAGCCATTGCAGTGAAACATTGGCAGCGTCCATAGGTACACTGGGTGCTTGGGCATGTCCCATTCGAGTATGTTTGATACGGCTGCCAGCATTGCGCCACGGTGATGATACACAACTCCTTTGGGGTTTCCGGTAGTACCGCTTGTATAGTTCAGTGCGATTGCATCCCACTCGTCAGCCGGAGGTTGCCATGCATAATGAGGGCTTCCTCCGGCAATGAAACGTTCGTACTCGATATCACCAATAGGCTCATTCCCACCTATGTATTGGCTATCGGCAACATTGATTACCAGTACGGCCTCTTTTGTTTTTCGTAGTCTGAGAGCCTGCTGTACGACGGACCCAAACTCAGTGTCTACAATAATAGCTTTGGCCTCTCCATGATCCAGCATGAATGCGATTGTTTCGGCGTTCAGGCGGAGGTTCAATGCATTGATCACTGCACTGGCCATGGGAATGCCGAAATGTGCTTCCACCATCGCCGGCGTATTGGGAAGCATAACGGCCACGGTGTCGCCTTTGCCAATGCCGGACTGCTTCAGAGCGCTGGCCAGCATGCAGCATCGGTCATATAGCGTCGACCAGGTATATCGCAGGGCCGATCGCCCCAGGCCATATACGATTGCTGGTTTTTCAGGGTAGACTCGTGCGCTCCGCTCGAGCAGAGCCAATGGGGTCATGGCGGCGTAGTTGGCTTCATTCTTTGGAAGATCCTGATCAAAAATTGCAGGCATGGTTGGTCTCCTATCTGTATATTTTCAGACGATATCGGTGCGCATGATTTTGCAGCCTTTCTAAGCCGCAGATGAATTGTGGGGTGCGATTAGATCGGCCGCCTTCTCGCCCACCATTATTGAGGCTGCGTTTGTGTTCGACGATGGAATGGTGGGCATAATTGAAGAATCCACTATACGCAGGCCGCTCATGCCGTGTACACGTAGAGAGTCATCTACCACGGCCATATCGCCATGCCCCATTTTGCAGGTACCCACTGGATGGAAGGAGGTATTGCCTGATTCCCTTATATATGCCAGTAGATCATCGTCGGCGCATATATCTACCCCTGGGCGTGTTTCCTTTCCGATATATGCTGCCAAGTCGGGTTGCTGTGATATTTTGCGGGCAAGATGTAGTGCTTCAAGCATTGCCTGCCTGTCTTCTTCGCAATGGAGATAGCATGGATTTATGATTGGCGGGTCATCAACTGTAGGTGAACGCAGATGCACAAACCCGCGTGACTGTGGACGAAGCTGGAAAAAGCCGATTGAAAAACCCGAATAAGGATCCAGGCCCATCCCGGTGCGCGAATCCATTACCTCGAATCTGTCTTTGCTGCTCAGGTGGTGCAGTTGGATCTTGACAGAGGGTCGTTGCTCGAGATGTTGTGTACGCGCCAGCGCATGGACTGTGCAGGCTGGGGTTGCCATTAATCCACGTCGTGTAAGCAGATACGAGGCTCCTAACCAGGCTAGACGCAGAGGGCTGCTGACAACATCGTTGAGTGTGATCGGCCTTGTGCATAAGAACGTGAGACGGGATTGCAAATGGTCGGCAAGGTTTTCTCCTACGCCAGGCAGGTGATGAACTACTTTTATCCCCATGCCTTGCAACAGCTTACCGTCTCCGATTCCCGACAGCTCAAGCAGTTGTGGCGATTTTATAGGGCCAGCGGAAATTATCACCTCGCGATCAGCATAGGCCTCCCGCAGCACCCCATCCTGACGGTATGACACACCAACAGCACGTAGCCCTGTAAGAAGAATATTCTGCACATGAGCATTGGTGCGCAGTGTTATCCGGGTGTTGTATTTGCGTTGCAGATAGCCTTCCGCTGTACTGCTACGCCGACCATTCCTAGTGGACAGTTGCAGATAGCTCACTCCTTCATACTGGCGGCCGTTGTAATCAGGTGTCTGGGGTATTCCCGCTTGTTCACAGGCTCTAATGAAAGCGTTTGAAAGTACGTCGGGATTGCTTTTAAGCGAAACGACTGAAATAGGGCCGTTTCTTCCCCGAAGCTCGGCTTCGCCCGCCAACGTATTTTCCAGTCTGCGGAAGTAGGGTAATACATCGGCGTAACCCCACCCCTTATTGCCAAGTGAGCGCCAATAGTCGAACTCTGCAGGGTCTCCACGTGAAAAAATCATACCGTTTACAGAACTTGAGCCGCCAGGAAGTTTGCCGCGCGGCCAATAAATGCGTTGATCATGCATTGACGCTTGCGGCTCGGTATTGAACTTCCAGACGTAGTCTGTATTAGACAGAATTTTCCCTATACCCAGGGGAACCCTCACCCAAAAGTGTTTTTCGTTCTGTGCGCCAGCTTCCAGCAGGAGCACTCGATAGCCTTTCTCCCCCAGGCGCGTTGCAACTGTTGCTCCAGAGGAACCTGCTCCGACCACGATATAGTCAAAATGGGACATTATGCGGCTCCTCTGCTTGCAAGCCAGGTTGCCAACTGCCGGGCCTCGTCGCCCATGCGAGTAAACTGATGGTCGCTCCAGTCTTGTTGAGGAGAATTTGGCCCAAATATAGGCGGATCGGGCTCAATAATCAGATCGGTAAAAGATGGGCCGTGGGAGGACAGAATGTCCTCAATCCGCATAGTCAGGTTTTTTTCGTCCTGTATGCGATGGGTTATTGGATATCCTGCCGCAGCGGCCAGTGCGCAATAATCTATCTGTCTGCCTGGCAGCGGAAGATTCGACAGCCCACTGAACTGGGTACCATTACTGATCAGGAAATGATGGAAGTTTCCGGGACTTTTCCCCATTACAGTGACGAGTGCGCCTAACTGCATCAGCAGACTTGCATCGCCGTCCACCACAATAATGATGCGGTCCGGATGGGCGAGGGCGAGGCCCATTCCGAGGCTGGCGCTTCCTCCCATTAGTGGCACACTGTTGAGCCGAGGTTGGCCGGCATTAAGCTTGTCGAATGCGACCATTGCCCCCATCGTGGCGATTAGTATGGCGTGTCCGCGAGCTTCTTGAATGGCTTGGCAGGCCGTCAGTATATTCATGGTTGCTCTCCTTGCTGCTTTTACAGCCAGCCTGTCGGGGCACCTACAATGAGGGCGGTGGGTCTGCTGGTACGCTGGGCGTAAGAGAAAGCCTGATCGATCTTCGGAAGATCACTTTCGTCTTCAAGACACCAGTGGCGAACGTCTAGTGCGTCAAGCACTGGCTCTAGATAGCGCACCGTATTGCGACGCGAAAGATTGGGTGATTTACCGAAGTTCGAAAACTCCCGGCCGAATTGGCCTACCATAAATACGAGAGGCTGTTGAGCATCCAGGCCCAGGGCACGAATTGAATTGACGCATCCGTATATGCCCTGGTTTTGTACTATCAGGACGGGATTTTTGCCACCGATGCTCAGGCCTGCCGCCACGCACACGGCTTGGTCCTCGTTACAGCATTGCACCAGCTCTATGCCCTCAACACCTGCCTGTAGTTGGCAGTGAAGAGCTAGTTGCACCCAATCCGGAACCGTTACGACATAATCCACACGGTTGCGCTGTAAGGCAGATATATAGGCGCCGGCAGGGATGTTGAATTTATTTTGCAGCATATAGCTCCTCATTTGATGCGTCATGTAATGGGTGCTACGATTTTCTGCCTCGTCGTCCTTTAAATCTGTCAAATAAGTGATAAAAATCATGGAATCCAAACGTTTCCTGGCTCGCAATGTGATGCTGCGAACGCCGTGGTTTGCTTCATTTGATTCCGATACGCTTGAGCGCTTTCTTAACGAAGGCCGTTACGTTAGTCTTGATCGAGGTGAGGTCTTGTGCCGCCAGGGGGATGTAGTTAGCACTGTATGCGTGGTTATTGATGGAACGCTTGATGTCAGTTTTACGACCGCACAAGGCAAGCGCCATATCGTGACCCATTTGGAACCTGGCCAGCTGATGAATCTGATTCCAGTCATGGATGGCCAGCGTGCAATTCACAACGCTTACGCTCACGATAGTGCCATCGCCTTGTTGGTGCCAGATGCCTTATTTCGCGTAGCGGTCAATGCGCAGCCAGGCCCATCGGCTGCAATGATGCGGCTATTGTGTATGCGGTCTCGCTTGCTATATGAAAGTGTGTCTGATAGCGCATTGCTGTCATTGCGAGAGCGCTGTGCCCGCTTGCTCCTGTCGCTAATGTCTTCTTATGGTCTTCCACGCGAGTTCGGTGTAGCCATCTCGCTGAAGCTCTCACAAGACGAGCTTGCAGACATGTTGGGCCGTACACGCCAAAGCGTCAATAAAGAGCTGAAGCTGCTCGAGCGCGAAGGAATAATAGAGATGACATATTCCCACTTTATTGTTCGAGATCCTCAGGCTCTTAGCGAAATCGTTGAGTCTGTGCTGTAGTACTTCGTTGGGCTTTATTCCGCCAGCGTGAGCATACGATTAATACCGTCTAACGTTTCGGATAACGGTAGCGAAATTGCATTGGAGGTTCGCTCCAGAAACAGGATCGAAAATTCCTGCCTGGCTGCTGTCCAGCAATGCGTGGCACCTATAAAACCTGCCAAAGCATATGCAGGCTGACGATGGTCATGACGATCTTGAAGCCCAGCCTGAATATTTTCTCGGGCAAGTTGTCCAGGGTGCGTGTACCGACCCAGGTTCCGGCTACGCCGCTGGTGATCATCGCCGCCAGCAGTGGCGCCCACTCAGCATAGGCAAAGCCCAGCATGCCGAATACGAGAATCTTCAAGCCATGCTGAATCACCATGCAGACCGCGTGCGTGGCCACCAGCGGTTGCTTGATCAGACCGGTATTGGCTAGTAGCGCGGCAACCAACGGACCCGTGGAGCCGACCAGCATGGTGAAGAAGCTTGATATAGCGCCGCCTACTACAAAATAGATCTTTCCGTGCTGCTGAGCATCTGCCTTGGGCTTTTTGCGGTAGACCGACCATAGGATGAACAGTGCTAAGCTGGCCTTGGCCAGCTTTTCCGGGATGTTGACGATTAGCGAGCCGCCTATCGCGATGCCTGCCAGACTGCCCAAGGTGAACCAGACTAGCAGCGGAATGACTACGTAGCGGCGTTGAATCATGACTCTTCCCGCGTTGGAGCCCATCTGCACGACTCCGTGCACCGGCAGCACGCTTGTCACCGGTAAACCCAGGCCCAGCACTGCCAGCATCGCGACACCCCCGCCCAATCCCATTGACGCGGTGAGCGCGGAGGTCACGAAGCTGAGAGCGATCAGAGTTATGGCGAAGAAAGACGTGATCTCGGTTGGGATGAATGACATGATGCTCTCGAATGAACCGTTGGCTGTGCCATAGTTATTTCGTTGATGATGGATATCACTTGACGACAGTTCCACAGCGCTTAGTGTTTTACACCGTGTCTTTACTTTCGCCTAGCAGGAAGTCCGATAAATTACTGATTTGTTTTCATAACTGAACTGATTCAGCACTGATAGATGCGTTCGTGCACCGCCTTTATGATCAGGTGATGGGGCGCAAGCCCATGCAGTCACTCATATATTCAGCCTAAAAGGAGCTGCAAAGGTGGACGATCTGGATGCATGGAAGAAGCTCGCGCGCGAACATCGCGGCGTGACTCGGGAACTGGCCGCGTTCATCGCCGGGATCAAACCGGGTGATATTTCGGGAAAGACCCATGCGATTCTGGATGATGCCCTGGTCGATGCGCTGGGCTGTGGCCTATATGGGCTGACGACACCTTGGGGCCGTATTATGGCCGAATTCGTATGCGAACAGCAGGGCCGGCCCGAGGCGGCCCTCTGGGGAAATGGCGTGCGCGTCAGTGCAGTGAATACAGTGCTGGCCAGCGGCACTGCTATCCATAGCTTTGATTTTGACGATCACAGCCGCGCGAAAATTCATCCGGGCGCCCTGGTCGTGCCTGTGGTTCTGGCGCTAGCCGAGCGCGAGCGCGTTGATGGCAAGCTGATGTTGGCTGCCATGGCAGCCGGCTACGAGACCATGAACCGTGTCAGTCAAGCGTTCAACCCGAGCCGGGCGCGCATGCGTGGCTGGCACCTGACAGGCACAGCAGGCACGTTCGCTGCAGCGGCTGCGGCCTGCGTCATGTTGAAGCTGGATGCTGAAACGACGGCCAGCGCATTGGGCTTGGCTGGCACGCAATCCGCCGGCACGTGGGCCTTCACTGCAGACGGAGGCATGAGCAAGCGCATTCACCCAGGCCGTTCGGCTCAGGCTGGACTGATGGCCGCACTGCTGGCTCAGCGTGGTTTTGTCGGGCCGCACTATATCCTGGAAGCGGAGGACGGTGGATTGATGTTTGGCATGTCTGATACGCCTCGTCCGGGACTGTTGGTCGAAAAATTGGGCGAGCGCTGGCATGCCGACGAAACCTGTTTCAAACCCTACGCGTGCTGCGGCAGCAACCACGCCTGTGTCGATGCCGTGCTGGGCCTGATGCGTGAGAATGATCTGAAGCCTTCCGACGTCGAGCGTGTGATTGCTGGTATCGCCAGCGTGGTCAATACACAGACGGGATTTGAATATTGCGCGGACTCAGTGTTGAATGCTCAGATGAGCCTGCGATACAACATTGCCGTCGCAATGTTCGATGGCCAAGCGTATCTGGAACAGTTTACGCCGCAGCGCATTGTCGAGCCCCAGGTTGTGGCATTGTCTCGACGTGTTGAAATTGAGATTGATCCGGAGATTGACCGTGCTTATCCTGAAATTTACGGAGGCAAGGTCACATTGCACACAAGGCATGGGAAGACGCTGAGCAAGAAAGTCGATTATTCGCGGGGGATGCCGGAGAACCCCATGTCCGCCAGCGAGATCGACAGCAAGTTCATGTCCCTCGCATCCGCCGCCGTGGGAAGCGAATCGGCTAGCAGCATACTAAATGCTGCGCGTGGCCTGTTCCGCTCAGATTCGGCGGAACCCTTGGCCAATCTGCTTGCGCAGGCAACAGTGCGTGACGCAGTTGCTACGGTATGATTTTGTCCCAGTCGGGGTTGCCGGAAATCTCTTGCACGAGAAAGTTGACGAACGCCCGTACTTTCGGTGAAAGATTCCGGCTAGGCAGATACACTGCATATACAGGCGGGCCTTCTCCCACATAATCGGTCAGGATGGGGCGCAGGCGCCCCTCGCGTATAGCATCGGCCGCAGTAAAGTTGCTGATCATGGCAATTCCCAACCCGGACGAGGCCGCCTCCAGCAATGATTCCGCGTTATTGACATTGAGCTGGCCAGATACCGTCTTGGGGCACGGAACACCGTTCTTGCTGAAAGGCCATTCACGGTAGCGGCCCGTGTGCATCAGCACATAAGCCATGCAATGGTGGCCATCCAGCTCTTCAGGCGTGAGCGGTTCGCCGTGCGTGGCCAAGTAATGTGGTGATGCGCAGGCCATGAAACGCAGATTGCACAGCTTGCGGGCGATTAGCCTGGCGTCAGCGGGTTCCCCGATCTGCACGGCGGCATCTATGCCCTCATAGGCTAGATCTACGGTGCGGTCGCTCAATTCGGCATCCAGTACGAGGTTTGGATGCTGCTTCAAAAAACGCGGCAGCATCGGCATGATGACTCGCCGCCCGAAGCCCACGGGCAGGTGCACATGGAGCCGGCCGTGCAGGCTGGAGGTCGCCGTACCAAGCAGATTCTCGGCATCCTCTATCTGCGAAAGAATTTGCAAGCAATGTTCGAAAAAGCTGGCGCCGTCGTTTGTCAGGCCCACCGAACGTGTTGTGCGGTGCAACAGTCGTACGCCCAGCTCTTGCTCAAGGCGGGTTATGGCCTTGCTGACAGCCGAAGAAGTGAGCCCCAGACGCTTGGCCGCCTGAGTAAAGCTCCGTGTTTCTGCCACGCGAACAAATACGCGCAGCGAATTGAGATTCTCCACACCTCATCTCCCATCTTGCAGTGAATTTTTAGTGAAATTAATTCACTAGTATTTTGAATTATTGCTCATTGATCCACTTTTATAGCGTAATTAGACTATCAGTATCAATCAATGCCTGCAAGAAGAGGCGCTGTGCTTTGTGCTGCGAATCTGGAGACAAAAGCTGTGCGTATATCCCAAATCAAGATATCCAACCAGTGCTCGAGTAAGGCCCAAGCCCTGCTTGCCACTGCCTTGCTTTGCCTGAGCACCGGAGCATTGGCGGCCGCCGAGTCGGTAGCGTCATTTCCCGACCACCCGGTAAAGCTGATTGTGCCATTTCCACCTGGCGGCGGCACCGACATTCTGTCCCGCCCGCTGGCGCAGCGACTGGCCGAGTACTGGGGTCAGCCAGTAGTGGTCGAGAACCGCAGCGGTGCGGGCGGCAACATAGGTGCGGCGGCGACGGCGCGGTCCGCGCCAGATGGCTACACACTGCTCTTCACGCCCGTCATTACGCTGGCGGCCAACCAGGCTCTGTATAAGTCCGCCGGTTACGACACAGTGCGTGATTTCACTGCGATCACCATGCTGGTCAGCACGCCAAACATTCTCGCGGTACCTGCATCCTTTCCCGTGAAAACCGTCGCGGAACTCGTGGACTATGCGCGGGCCAACCCCGGTAAATTGAACTTCGCTTCGTCTGGCAACGGCGCGCCGCCGCATCTGGCAATGGAGATCTTGCAGCGGATGGCCGATGTCAAGATGACGCATGTTCCTTACAAGGGTGCTGGCCCCGCAGTCACAGATCTGATCGCAGGTAGAGTACAGGCAATGATGGTGAACGCCCCAGTAGCACTGCCGCATATGAAGTCAGGCCAATTGCGCGGCCTGGCCACAACCAGCGCAAAACGTCCTTCCTCGGTGGCTGATCTGCCGACGCTCGAAGAAAGCGGATTCAAGGGTTACGAGGCGGATACATGGTATGGCTTGTTCACGCCGGCGGGCACCTCCAAGGCCATCGTAGACAAGATCAATGCCGATGTGGTCCGGGCGTTGAATTCGCCGGATATCAAGAAGCTCTATGCGGACCAGGGCGCCGAAGTCGTCGGTGACAGCCCTGAGTCGGCATCCGCCAGGGTAAGCGCCGATGTGATCAAGTGGCGCGATGTTATCAACGACATGAACCTGAGAATGGATTGACGATGAGCGCAATCCAGACGCCGCACATCGAAACCGGTGTGTCATCTCTGGCAGTCATCCTGGGCCGATTTACAGCGGGTGTGCGGGCGGAGTGTTTGCCAATGGAGGTGAAGCAGGCTGCGTCTTTGCGGATGCTGGATACGCTGGCGGCCGCCGCAAGCGGCGTGCTGCAATCCACAGAGCAAGGCTTGCTGGCCTTGCTACCAGGCGACGGACCCATATCCATATGGGGAGCAGGCGTTCGCCGAAACCTGCGCGATGCCTCCATCATCAACAGTGCAGTATCTCATTCCACATACTTCGAGGATGGTTGCCGCTATACCGGTGGTCATCCGTCGTCGGCATTGATCCCGGCGGTATTTGCCCTGGCTTACGTACGCAAGGCGCGCGGGGTAGATCTGGTCAGGGCCATTGCCGTGGGCTACGAGGTATTCCTGCGTCTGGGTCGCGCCATCTATCCATCCATAGTGCAGCGCGGCTTTCAAAGTACGGCGATCCTGGCCGCTCCTGCCACGGCTGCCGCGGCGGCGGTACTTCTGAACCTCACCGCAGAGCAGGCCGCGCATGCTATTGCTATCGCATGCAGCCATGGCGCGGGGCTGAAGGAGGCGCTGAAGAATGCGGGAAGCCAGCCTTTTCAGGTAGGTCGCAGCAGCGAAGGGGGGCTGTTGTCTGCTCTTTACGCTGCCCAGGGCGCGGAGGGTTCACTGGGGATTATCGAGCACGGCTTCTTCAAGGCATTTTCTGAACATGCCCAGGCAGATGTTGTTGCTCGCGAACTAGGGCAGCAGTGGGGTATCGCAAAAACCTACCTGAAGATGCACGGTGGTTGCCGTGGCAATCACGCGCCGGTTGATGCGGCGGCAACCTTAATGCGCAAGCATGATCTCCTTCCGGCTGACATCGAGTATATGGATGTACAGGTAGACACAGTGACGCTGGCTGCTGCGGTGGCGGAGCCAGTCAATGCAGATCAGGCGAAGTTCTCCATTGCGTTTTCCATAGCCGTCAAGCTTCTGATGGGCGATGCAATGCCAGAACGCTACACCGACGCAGTGTTGGCCGATCCCAGAGTCCGTGCGTTTATGTCTCGCATTCAGGTGGGTGCGAACCCTGGCCTGGATGAAGGTTATCCCGACCGGCGTGGTGCTGTAATCCGCATGCGCACAACCGATGGCCAGGAGATGGAGCATTACATTGAGCGAGCTTTGGGTGAGCCTGAGCAACCATTTCGGCGGGCTGATATAGAGCACAAATTCGACCTGACCGCAGGCCGTCTGTACGGCATAAACGCCGCTGAGATCAAGGATCAGGCGATGTCATTGGCGTCGCTGCCCGATGTAATCGAACTGAATGAACTACTGCGAGCCAGTCACCCCTGATAAAGAGACAGATGAACGCTATGACATTGCCCGACTATGAGGTCTACGCCATTCGCTACGCCATGCGAGATGCCAGGCGCGCCAACCACTTCATAGGTGGTGACCCGCATGATGCGCCCATGCCCATGGATTATTACGTGTGGCTCGTGCGTGGGAAGGACAAGGACATTGTGGTTGACACCGGGTTTGGCGCCGAAGTGGCCAGCAAGCGCGGCCGCACGCTTCTGCGCCATCCATCGGAGGGACTCAAGCTGCTTGGCGTGGATGTGAACACGGTCGAGGATGTCATCATTACCCATCTGCATTACGACCACGTTGGCACATTCGACAGCTTTGGGCTCGCGCGCTTCCATTTGCAAGATGATGAAATGTCCTATGCCACGGGCCGCCACATGTGCCATCGCCAGTTCAATCATGGCTATGAAGTCGAAGAGGTGATAGGTATGGTGCGGCTGGTCTACAAGGATCGTGTGAAATTCCACAAGGGCAGTGCCGAGCTGGCTCCAGGCTTGAGCATTCATCGCATCGGAGGCCATACCCATGGCCTGCAGTGCGTGCGCGTCCATACAAAGCGTGGCTGGGTCGTGCTGGCGTCCGACTGCAGCCACTACTACGAACATTTCGAAACAAAGCGTGCCTTCACCACTGTATTTCATGTTGGCGAGTTGATAGATGGATACAGCAAGCTCCAGATGCTGGCCGACAGTCCGAAGCACATCATACCGGGGCATGACCCGCTGGTGATGCAGCGGTATCCGGCGGCCTCTGCCCAGCTCGACGGGATTGCAGTCCGTCTGGATGAAGATCCCAACTATTAATCACCGTGCCCCTTCGGCACTTATCAAGTTTGCAGAGATACCCGATGACCAGTTCACAATCACCGCTTCTGGAAAATGCCACCCGGGACCTAGCGCGCTTCGCAGCTGAGTTTCGCTACGAAGATATTCCCGCGGAGGTCGTAGAGCGTATGAAGACAAGCCTGCTGGACAGCATCGGCTGCTGCCTCTACGGAGCCACCTTGCCGTGGACACAGCGCTTGCAGGACATGGTCGAGGCCGAGCATGCCGCGCCTGTGGCGGGTTTGTGGGGCAGCGGCAAGAAGACCTCCATTGCCAACGCGGTACTGGTCAATAGCACAGCCGGGCATGCGTTCGAGCTGGATGATATTCACAAGGAATCCATTGTGCATGCCGGCTCGATCGCCGTTCCGGTAACCCTGGCATACGCTGAGCGCGATGGCAACTGGACTGGCCAGGACCTGATTGCTGCGCTGGTGGCAGGCTACGAGGTCGGCACACGTGTAGGCAATGCCGCCACAATGAGTCTATTCTACCGGGGCTTTCACCCGCAGGGGACCTCCGGCGCCTTCGTAGCGGCGGCGTCGGCCGGCAAGGCCCTGGGCCTTGATGCGGACCGCATGCAACACGCCTTAGGCATTGCCGGGTCGCAGGCTGGTGGCCTGATGGCGGCGCAGGAGGGCGCCATGGTCAAGCGCTTTCACGCCGGCCGCGCAGCGCAAAGCGGCGTGTACTCGGCAGAGCTTGCCCAGCGTGATTTCACAGGCATTCCCGATGTGCTGGAGGCGCGTTACGGCGGTTATCTTACCGCTTATTCAGACAAGCCCAATGCCGCGCGCCTGACAGATGGCTTGAGTACAAATTGGGAAACGGCCAAGGTGGGCTATAAGCCGCACGCCAGCGTCACCAGCATACATTCCGCACTGGATGCGCTGACGCACATTATGCGGACCCAGGCGCTGACAGCGGATGACATCGCTTTAATCAGGGTAGGTGTCAGCCATATGACCTTTGTGCATTGTGCGTGGGAGTACAAGGCACAGGGCGTTACTGCCGCGCAGATGAATCTGTACTACGGCCTGGCGGTAATCGCACATGATGGCGAGGCCTTCGTGGATCAGTACGACGAGAAGCGTTTGGCCGACCCTGCCTTGCTCGACCTGATAAAGCGCACGCAGGCATATGAAGATGCGGAGATTGAGGCCATGGGCCCCCCGTTTCGTCATGCTGCCACGGTAACGGTGAAGACTCGTGATGGTCGCGAGTTCACGCATCGCATCCTGAACAGGCGCGGAAGCCCCGAAAACCCGATCTCCGCGGACGATGTGGAACACAAATTTCGCAATGTGGTCCGTTCTTGCCTGCCGCCCCAAAAGATAGAGCTCCTGGTCGAACTCTGCAAGCGTCTGGACACGCTTTCCAACCTGGAGGAACTGGTTTCCATCTTGAGCGCACCTCGCGCCTGAATCCTTTTTTATGGCTTTTCACCGAACTACCATGACAAAAACCATAGCTGAACAACTCGCTTCTCATTTTGTACGTTTCAACTACGACAAGGTCGCGCCAGCCACCCGCACTGCGGTCAAGCGTTTATTGCTGGATTACCTGGGCGTGGGTGTGGCTGGCAGCCAGACCGGTAGCGGCAAGATCGCGCGCGAATTCGCTGCTTCCATGGGCGGCCACGAGCAGGCCACCCTGCTGGGCGACGGGCAACGCGTGCCGGCCATGCAGGCCGCACTGGCCAATGCAATTTCTTCTCACAGCGTTGAGCTGGACGATATCGATGTGCTGGCGCTGTTTCACTTCAGTCCGCCCGTTTATTCTGCGGCGCTGGCGACCGCCGAGCAGAAGGGCAGGGATGGTCGCGCGCTGATCGCAGCGTTGGCGGCAGGATGCGAGATGATGGAGCGGCTCAGCAAGGCGGCCAACAATTCGCTGCGCAATCGCGCCTACCATACGACGCCCACGTGCGGCATATTCGGCGCCACTGTTGCATCAGGCATTCTGCTGAACAACAGTGAAGAGCAGATGGTTTCTTCGCTTGGCCTGGCAGGTGCCCAGTCCGGCGGCCTCATGGAAATGTATGGGCCGTCCATGCAGAAGCGATTCAATCCGGGTCCGGCTTCGCGCAGTGGGGTGACCGCAGCGGCCATGGCCAACCTTGGTTTTACGGGCGCTGCGACGATTTTTGAAGGGGAGCGCGGCTGGTTGAAAGCCTTCACCGACAGTAATGACCCCGCGCAGTTGACGTTTGGTCTGGACACGCCTTATCAACTGGACATCGAATTCAAACCATACTCTTGCGCGCGCCCCATCCACAATGCCATCGATTGTGCGCTGGAGATCCGCAAAGAGCATGCACCTGATCTCAACCGGATCAAGAGCATGACTATGGCCCGTCACCCTGATTGGGCCTTGTATCACCAGAATGCAGAACCGCAAACCTATCATGAGGCTCAGGTGAGCCTGCCGTACTCCGTAGCGGTTGCCTTCACCGACGGTCAGGCTCTTTTCCCGCAATATAACAACGCGCGCTTGAAAGAGCCTATGCTGCTCAAGCTCTCGAAAATGCTCAAGATCACCTTGGACGATACACTGCCGCGCGGTGTGTCGTGCAGGTTGACGATCGAGATGGACGATGGCGCCAAATATGTATCACAGGTTGATTACCCGAAGGGGTCAGTCCAGAACTCCATGTCCGACGCAGAGCTGCGGGCCAAGTTCGACAGCCTGACCATCCCGGTGATTGGCGCTACTCGTTCGGCTGAGGCTGCTGAGATGATCTTGGGCATTGAGCAGTGCGAGGATATCAGCTCACTGATGCGCTTGCTTTCTCCGGAAAAGGACTGAGATAGCGATGGCCCAGACCGTAGAACAAACGCCCATGTATGAGGTGTACGCGCTTAAATATGCGACACGCTCCGCGCAACGTTCCGCGAATTTTGTGGGTGGGGATCCGCACGACGGCCCTATGCCGCTGGATTACTACGTCTGGGTCATCCGCGACCGGGATCGCCTGGTTCTGGTGGATACCGGGTTTTTCCAGGACATGGCAGACAAACGCCATCGCAGCTTATTGCGCACACCTGTCCAGGCGTTGGAGTTGATCGGCATAGAGGCGGCCGACGTGAGCAATATAGTGATCACTCATATGCATAACGACCACGTTGGCACTTTTGACGCATGGCCCAACGCGCGTTTTCATCTGCAGGATGCAGAGATGGACTACGCGACGGGCCGGCATATGGCCTGCACTATACATAGCCGGGCATACGAGCCCGACCATGTGGCAGGCCTCATTCGGCTGGCATACAAGAACCAGATTGTCTTTCACGATGGCGATGGTGAGATCGCTGATGGCATAAGTGTGCACCGTGTGGGCGGCCACACGGCTGGGATGCAGGTCGTACGGGTACGCACGGCGCGCGGTTGGGTGGTACTGGCATCCGACGCAAGCCATTTCTATGAGCATATGCAGACGCGGCGCAGTTTTTCGCTGGTGTTCCATATCGGAGACATGTTCCAGGGCTATGCGCGTATGGAAGCGCTGGCGCAATCGCCAGATCACATCATCCCTGGCCATGATCCGCTTGTTATGGACAAGTATCCGCCCTTGCGACCGGATCTGGCCGGAATCGTAGCTAGGCTGGACGTACCACCGATAACGAAGTAGGCGCCCGTGTCAGAGCGGGCATCATCCATAGAGTATGAGGAGAAGAGACATGAAGAAAATAATTCTGGCCTTCTGTTTGGCACTGGGAATGCCCTTGATGGCCCACGCTGATTTTCCCGATCATGCTTTGAAAATCATAGTGCCGTTCCCCCCAGGTAGCGGCACTGATACCGTGGCGAGGGAACTGGCAGAAGGGATGTCAAAGGACCTGGGTCAGCCTATCGTCATCGACAACAAGCCTGGGGCGCAGGGCATCATTGGTGTCAAGGCAGCGGTGGGTTCGGCGTCCGACGGCTATACCCTCGTCATGCTGGGTGTGACCACCGGAGCCAGCAACGTTACTTTATTCAAGAACCTCCCCTACGACCCCATCCGCGATCTGACGCCCATCGGCATGATTGCCGATTCACCTATTGTGCTCGTGTCCGCACCCCAGTTCGGGCCAAACAATGCTAAAGAGTTGTTTGAACTTGGACGCAAGGAGCCGGGCAAGCTCACCTATGGCTACGGTTCGGGCAGCGCGCAGATCGCGGCTGCAAAACTGGTGGATATGGGTGGCATCAAGACGGTACCTGTTGCTTACAAGGGGTCGCCCCAGGCGCTCGTGGACGTCATGTCCAGGCAGGTTGATTTCATGTTTGTAGACCTGTCGCTGGCCATTCCCCAGATTCAGGGCGGGAAACTGAAGGCCCTTGGGGTCACGACACCGAAACGTTTCTCATTGGTTCCTGATATCCCTTCCATCAATGAATCTGGCGCGCCTGGTTATGAGCTTGCCGTCTGGTTTGGCATGGGCGGTCCGGCCGGCATACCAGAACCGGTTGTGGATCGCATTTCGCAGTCGCTCAACGCTGCGCTTTCCAGTAAAAGCCTGCAAGAGAAATATGCGACACATGGATTGCAGGTCAAGACGTCCACACCCGAAGAGTTTGGGAAGTTCCTTGAGCGGGAGATCAAGACCTGGGGCGATGATATCCGCAAAGCTGGAATACCACCCCAAGGCTGATGCACCTGTTTGGCGATAAGGAAGAAATAAGTCATGACACAGAAGCCGACGGTGGCGGTGATAGGTCTGGGCCAGATGGGTTCAGCCATGGCGCTGCGCCTGAATGAAAGTGAATTCGATGTCATTGGTTGGGACACTGATCCCGCTGTGCGCAAACAGCTTGCTTCTCAAGGTGTGCCGATTGGCGCAAGTCTGGCCGATGCGCTCAAGGGCCGGCTCTGTATTCTCAGTAGTCTGCCGAATGGCCTCCTGCTCAAAGAGTGCTGGCTCGGCAGGGGAGGGCTGGTCGAGCTGGCGGATCAAGGGGCGACACTCATTGATCTGAGCACAATAGAGCCGTCAGTGATGCGGCAGGCCGCAGCCCATGCATATGAGCGGGGGTTGAAGGTTCTGGATTGCCCGGTCAGTGGGGGGCCGGTAGAGGCTCGTGCTGGAAAGCTGGTCTTGATCGTGGGTGGGGAGGCCGGTGTTATTGAGCAGACGCTTCCCCTGTTGAATGCCTTGGGTTCGACGATACGCCATACGGGTGATGTCGGCACGGCTAAAGTTGTCAAAATCATCAATAACACCATGGCAATGGGCAATCTGGCGGTCGCCTGCGAGGCTTTTGCCTTGGGTGAGGCCTGCGGCGTGGATACTGCGGTGTTGTTCGACGTTTTGTCTGAAAGCGGTGGCCGATCAATGACATTCACGAAACGGTTTCCGCCTGCACTCAAAGGCGATTTTGAGGCGCGCTTTAAATTGTCATTGGCGGAGAAGGACCTGGGGCTGGGTCTGGAGATGGCGCAGGATATGGGTATACCCGCTCCGGCAGCCACGCTGGTTCGGGGAATATTCAGCCAGGCACTGGCGGAAGGGTACGGAGGAAAGGACGCCGTCGCCTTGCTTGCCATCTCACGGGACAGAATCCGGAAGGCTCTAAGAAAGTGAGGAAAACATCAAGGGATGAGTGAAATGGGCAAGTATGCAGTCGTTACAGGTGCTGCTTCGGGCATAGGTGCGGATTGCAGTCGGGATCTGCTTGGGCGAGCTTATACCGTCTTCGGCCTGGACAGAGACATAGAGCAACTGAAGAGGGCAGAGCAAAGCACAAGGGATGTTCCGGGGAAATTTATTCCCATCGCCTGTGATGCCTCGAGCAGCGCCTCCGTAAAAGAGGCTTTTGAACAGATACTAGCCGCTACGAACAGGCTGGACGCGCTCGTGTGCTCCGCAGGTGTATTCCGGACGGGTGCCTTGATGGCTCTTTCAGAGGCTGATTACGACAGCTTGTTCGATATCAATACCAAAGGATGCTGGTTGACTGCCAAGGCGGCCTACCCCCTGCTCAAGGTGGCAGCTAAACAGGAGGCGCCGGCGCGTATGGTCTTTGTGGCTTCCGCAGCCGCGTTGCGGCCCAAGACCGGCGGGGGCGCGTACGCCGCATCCAAAGTTGCACTGACGTACATCACGCGGGTATTGGCCGTCGAGCTGGCGAGTGAGTCAATTCTTGTGAACGCTGTGGCACCGGCGACAGTGGATACGCCACTGGTCCAGAAATTGGTGGCCGATGCCGCCACCAGTGGTTATCAAGTGTCTGGTGTTTCGCCATTGGGGCGGGTTGCTCAGCCGGCTGATGTCACAGCTGTGATCCGCTTCTTGCTGGGCAATGATTCCCGCTATATGACGGGAGCGATCCTTCCTGTAGATGGCGGTTCCGTTGCGGCCATGCTTTCCAAATGAACAAAAGCGGATTTGTGTGGGGAAGAGATTCATGAGTCAGAAATTGGGGTTTATCGGCGTCGGCGTGATGGGCGAGCCCATGTGCCGCCATTTGGCGGAAAAAAGCGCCGCAACGGTTATTGCCTGTGATCGGGATACCGAGCCTTTACGCAGGCTTGAGCAAGTAGGCGTGCAGTCGGCGAGCATGGCGGAGATCGCCAGCGACGCTCAAATTATTTTCATGTCCCTGCCTTCAGGAGAGGTCGTTGAGCGCGTCGTTTTGGGTGAGGATGGACTGTTGCGGAAGTTGCGGGCGGGACAGACGCTAGTCGATCTGAGCACATCCCCGCATGCAACCGCCATTCGCCTTGCAGCGCGCCTCAATGACATCGGCGTGCAGTTCTCTGATGCGCCAGTCATGAGAACGCGCGCGGCCGCCCATTCGGGGACCCTCGCAGTTCCCGTGGGTGCCGACGACCGGACGTTTACCTTGATTGAGCCATTGATCAGGTGTTTCGCCACAGACGTCATGCATGCTGGCCCCGTCGGTTGTGGCCAGGTCGTGAAGATCCTGAACAATATGGTGGTCTACGAAACCGTGCTGGCCTTGGCTGAGGCGCGGGCAGTTGCCGTCCGCATCGGTATGGACCCCGAGAAGCTCTTCACTGCCTTTGTCACGGGTTCTGCAGACAGTTTTGCATTGCGCAACCAGGGTTTCAAGGCGATCTTGCCGCAGCAGTTCCCGGAAAAAGCTTTTCCGGTCACCTATGCGCGTAAGGACCTGCTTTATGCAGTAGATCTTGCGGAGCAGGTCGGCATCGATGCGACTGGTGCAAAGAATTTAGTCGCCAGTTTCGACGAGGCCATTAACGCTGGCTACGGAGACATGTATGCGCCAGCGATCAGCCTGGTTTTCGAGAGCATGGCAGTGAAAGGAAGCTGAAGTGTCGGTGTATTTGAAGATTAATCACAACATTAATGGAGGATGATCAAAAGCAGCTTGTGGAGGAAGGTTTTTACAAGCTGACAGGAGATCAGACAAAAAAGCTATGAAAATCCACACCCCGAAGACCTCACGTCGCAATGTGTTCAAGACATTGCTTGCCTGCACACTGGCGGTCACTGCAATCCCCGCCATCGCGGCAGCAGATACCTATCCTTCCAGGCCCATTGCCATGGTGGTCGGTTTTCCGCCGGGCGGCTCAAATGACATCGTGGCGCGCATCATCGCGCCCGAGCTTGAGAAAGCCCTGGGTGTTCCGGTGGTGGTGGAGAACAAGCCGGGCGCCAATGCCACGATAGGTACCGAGTATGTTGCGCGATCCAAGCCGGATGGATACACAATCACCCTGGGTAGTGTGAGCCCCTTGCTGCTCAGCTACTATGCATATCCAAACTTGCCGTATGATCCCTTCGTCGATCTGACCGGCGTTACGACGGTTGCCTCCACTCCCGAACTATTGGCAATCAACCCTGACGTACCAGCAAAGAACCTTGCTGAATTGGTGGCGCTGTCGAAGAAGCAAGACGTAACGCTGGCTTCAGCGGGTGCTGGCGGTTTGCCGCATCTGGCAATCGAGCTTTTAAAGAAAGAATCGAAGGGCCGCATCGTCCATATCCCCTACAAGGGTGCCAGCCCAGGCATGACCGACGCAGTCGGCGGGCATGTTAGCGGCATCATTGTCGACTTGCCGGCTTTGCAAAAGCTTGTGGTGAGCGGTCGGCTGCGCCCCATCGCCGTTACTGACACCAAGCGCTCTCCGGCCATGCCCGATGTGCCAACCACAGTCGAAAGCGGCTTGCCCTCGGTCATTGCGTTTAACTGGTTTGCCATAATGGGGCCCAAAGGGATGCCCATGGAAATACGAGAGAAGTTGCATCAGGCGCTACTCAAGGTAATGAACAGTCCTGAAACCAAGGATAAACTTGAAAAGCTGGGCATCGGCCCCTTTACCCAGGAATCCCCTGTCGCGTTCGACGCGTTCATGAAGGCGGAAGGCGAGCGCTGGAGCAAGTTGATCGAAGATGCCGGCGTCAAGGCGGGTAGTTGATGCCATAGCCACCTGGCCGTATTCAATACAGGAGTTTTTTGATGGGAAAATCAACAAAGCTAGACCTGCGTGAGAAGGTGGCTCGCCGTAGCGGCCTGATCGTGGCCGGCGCTTTTAACGCGATGAGCGCCAGGGTTGTAGCGGACCAGGGGTTCGAGGCCGTCTACCTGACGGGCGCCGGGCTGACCAATATGCATTACGGTGCACCCGACCTCGGCATCATCGGCCTGCGCGATGTGGCCGACGCTACAATGCGTATCCGTGAGGCGGTGGAAGATCTGCCACTGATTGTCGACATCGACACCGGCTTCGGCAATGCGGTCAATGCCTGGCATACTGTGCGCGCACTTGAGCGCGCAGGCGCCGACGCCGTCCAAATTGAAGATCAAGTGTTCCCGAAGAAGTGCGGCCACTTCGCCGGCAAGGCCGTGGCGCCATTGCCGCAAATGCTGGACAAGATCCGCGCGGCCACTGATGCGCGGAAAGACCCCAATTTCCAGATCATCGCGCGCACAGATGCGCGGGCAGTGGAAGGTTTTGAAGGCGCGATCGAGCGGGCGCAGAAGTTCGCCGAAGCAGGTGCCGACATCCTCTTCGTCGAAGCAATGACTTCGATTGAGGAGATTCGCCGGATCCCGGAATTGCTCAAGGAGCCTCTGCTGATAAACATCGTGGTAGGCGGCAAGACGCCCGCCATGACGGCGCAGGAGCTGGGCGGCATGGGCTACAGCCTTGTGCTCTATGCCAACGCGGCGCTGCAGGGTGCCGTGCTGGGCATGCAGAAGGCCCTGTCCACGCTCAAACGGGAAGGCAAGCTGGACGAAGATCCCGCGCTGCTGGCACCGTTTAACGAACGACAGCGGCTGGTCAACAAGCCGCTGTACGACGAACTGGAGCAGCGCTACGCCGAGCGCTGACCAGCAGGCGGTAAGCAGCAATCCGAAGGCACTAAACAAAAGACGGGCATCTCCGCGAGGGAAGATGCCCGTCTCTGATAGCTGCAGAGTTGTGCAGACTGTGGCTAGACGAAGAATGCCAATGGCGTCTACCGGCTAGCCATTAGCCCGCCCTGATCCCGCAGTGCTGCTGCTTCCCGTGCATAGGTATAGTGCCGTACACAATGCCACAGCGAATAAATACCCAGGCCAAATACCGGGATCAGCGCAATGGACAGCAAAAGCCACCCCGCCAGCATGGCATGGCTGGTGTGGAAGTAATGTGTTTTGCCATCATGCTCTCGGATGCCCAGCAGGCGGTTTCCATGCAGATACAGCATGGTTTCCCCGCCAGATGTGTGAGAAGCGCGCACCAGATATTTGACCAGTGGCTTGGGCACTTCGATATCCGAAAGGATCTGATCCCCGATCTCGATAACGTTATATTTCACAATGCTGCTGTGAACCTGGGTGTAACCCAGCATCGCAACAGCCCCCTGAACTGACTTCATTGGTTGCTCCAAATGCCGTTGGACAGCACGGGCGCGCTACTGATACATTGCGCCGAAACTGTCTTTGTTGCGTTTGAAAAGGCCATCTTCCTGGTGTATGGATAAGGAGGATGGCAGAGAGAGGCCATAAACGGAGATGTCTATGGCGTAGGAGGGTGAAATATGATGTGTATGGCCGCAGGTGGAATCGTAACCATCCGGACCAAGGAAGCGTTGACGTCTGCCAGAGTAACTAGCTCAACACGCTGCCAGCCTGATGCAGGAAAGAGCAAAACAGGCGATTGAAAGAGGCTGCACCCGAACATGCATGCAGCCCCTGCCTGCCTCTTACAACCGCAGATCGGACGCTTCGGGCGCCAGCGCGTACTTCAGGTCATACAGCACATGCTCGGGCTTGCCCAGCGCCCGGATCGCCTCGGCGCCCATCTCGACAAACTGGTGATGCGACACCGCCAGGATGATCCCATCGTACGCGCCCTGGCTGGGCGCCTGTACTGGCCGGATGCCGTATTCATGCACCGCTTCGTCAGCCTCCACCCACGGGTCATACACATCGACCTCGACC
>Ga0182738_1002003_pt1 | contig 24685 bp, 24 predicted proteins | sample eDN5th30CBELigMG_FD_128876 | JGI IMG/M metagenome (GOLD analysis project Ga0182738, IMG submission 128876) | Enriched Miracle-Growth compost microbial communities from Emeryville, California, USA - eDNA 5th pass 30_C BE-Lig MG (version 2)... ...
CCCGACGGTGGCATGTCTCGATACCATGACGTCAATGAGGAGCCCGGACGAGACTCATCAGCAGCTGCTTTGGTTTCCGTTATCACGATGTCTCCACCTTTATTAGAAATATCTTGCTCGGATGACTATCTACCAGCCGGGGTATCCGGAAAGCCATACAACCGCTGCGGATTGTCGACCAGCACTCGACGCCGCAGCTCGACATCCGGGACCCACGCCGCGAGTAAATTGAGCAGACCGCCCGTATCGGGCATGTCTCGCACAGCAACATGCGGCCAGTCGCTCCCCCAAACGACGCCATCTGGATTTGCACGTACCAGCGTCTGCGCCCATGCCGTCACGTCGTGAAATAGTGGTTTCTGGTCGCTGATGCGATAAGCACCGGAAAGCTTTGTCCACCACCCGCAATCCGTCATCAGATGTTTTAACGCCTGAAACGCAGGGCTGGACGTGCCGATACTGACAGGGGTATGCCCCATGTGATCCACCACCACTGGAACCGTCAGCTTGCGCAATCGCGGCATCAGCTCAGGTAATTGGCGCGCATCGAGCAACAACTGCAAATGCCACCCCATGGGCTCAATTTTCTTTGCCAACGTTTCCATAGCATCAAAACCGACGCCGCCCCCAAACAGGACATTTAATCGCAGGCCTCGAACCCCCGCCTCATGCATATCGGACAACTGTTTATCACTGACATCAGGACTCACAACACCGACGCCACGCAATGTGTCGGGATGGCGACGCAGGACTTCCAGCATGTAACGATTATCTGTACCGTACACGCTGATCTGTACCAGCACACCACGCTGCATATGCGTCGCGGCAAGCATTTTCAAGTAGTCACGCTCCACCGCGGGAACAGGCGTGTAACTACGATCAGCTACCACAGGATATCTGGCGGGATCATCCGCCACGACGTGAGCATGAGTGTCGCAAGCGAGCAAGGGGATATCAAAAGCGGGCGCCGCTATGTTCTCCAACGGTACCAAGTTCAAAGGAGCTTCAGCCGTGGGGATATAAATCTGATTCAACATGGCACGTACCGGTAGTGGGCAACAAGTTGGCGATCAAGAAATCATAAGATCTGATCGAACCAATATTGAAATAGAATTTTGGAATTGCTTCATCAAGATTTGACATTGCGCTTGCCAATGCAAGTCTGTATCAGGATTCAGAGCAAACGGTGGTATGGGGAATCGGTTCGCAGGCGATGACACTCAACGGATCTCTGCCGCTTGATAACCACATCGGTCACCATCCGGCCGAATGGTGACCGAGCGGCTAATGGACTGGCCGCTCTTACTATATGGACTTATCCATATGGACACATTGAGCCCGACTGATGAGAATAACGCTCCGCATGCAGTCACGTAAACGCATCAACACCAGCATGCAGGCTATATAAGGAAGCCAGGAATGACGCCTTCTGAAAAAATCGGGGAGTTTTCTGCCACTTTTAATGGTGATGTCCTGACGGAGGCGTTGCGTCATGCTTGTGCGCGATCATTGTTGGACACTTATGCCGTTGGGGTTGCAGGAAAACAAGAGCCTGCGTCCTTGCGTGCGCGTGCTTACCTGAAAAGCCTGAGGGCCAGTCACGACGCTACCCTTTGGGGAATCACTGGACGGGCTACAACGGAAGGGGCTGCTTTTTACAATGGGGTTTCCGCTCACGTGCTGGATTATGACGATGTCACCTCGCCTCTGCGCGGCCATCCCAGCGTCGTGCTTTGGCCGGCGCTCATTGCGCTGGCCGAGGCGGAAGGCTCGCACATGGGGCGGCTGCATGCTGCCTATGTAGTGGGATTTGAGGTGATGTGCAAGCTGGCCAAGGCCATAGCCGTTGAGTCTTATGCGAAAGGTTGGCATGCCACCGCCAGTATAGGCATCATCGGCGCGGCGGCTGCTTGTGCACATCTGTTAACACTCAATGCGGAACAAACTGCTCATGCGATCGGTATCGCGGTCGCACAAGCAGCCGGCACCCGCGCGAACTTTGGATCGGATGCCAAGTCGTTTCAGGCAGGTCATACGAATGCATCCGCAATACGTGCCGTACGCTTGGCACAACAGGGGTTTACTTCATCTGCAGATGCCATGGACGCTCAACAAGGCTATGCGGCACTCTACGGCCAAGGTCAGGATCTGATGCAAGCCCTGCAAACTCTGGGCAAGCTGCCTCTGGAACTCATGTCCAGTGGTATCGAGGTAAAGAAATATCCCTTGTGCTATGCAACACACCGAGCCTTGGATGGCTTGCTGGACTTGCGCCAGGAACACAGCCTCGTATTAGCAGACGTTGACCATGTGGAAATCGAAACAAGCCCTGGAGCGCTCGTGCCGCTCATCCATCACCGCCCCACCACCGGCTTGCAAGCGAAATTCAGTCTGGAATATGCAGTCGCTGCGTCGTTGCTCGACGGAAAAATCGGGCTAGCCACCTTCACCGACCAAAGCGTACAACGCCACGAAATTCAGGCCTTCCTGCCGCGAGTACACGGGCAAAGCGCCCCGGGCGACTCGCTATTTCCCCGTTGGACGATCGTGCGTATCCACACGACCGATGGAAACTGCATTGAACGCAAAATTGATGTCCTAAGGGGATCCGCCACCTTGCCGCTGACGGATGATGACCTTATCGTAAAGGCAACGGACTGCTATGGCTGGGCGGGCCTGCACGCGGATGCGGCAGCCCAGCTGCATGCCGCGTCAAGTCCTCAATCAACGATCACGGACTTTCTTTCCATCCTGCAGTAAACAAATCGAGTTCATCCCACGACAGGCGAACCCATGATCATGCAGCGATATTGACGAGCGGCGAGCCCACCAACCAACGCTGTAGGTTGTCGAAAAAGCAGGTAAACACTCTTTCATTGAAGTCTGAGACACGCGCAGCGGAATGTGGTGTCAGCATCACATTTTCCAGGGCCCATATTTCGGAATCAGGCGGCAAAGGCTCGGTGTCAAAGACGTCAAGATAAGCACCAGAGAGTCGCTTTTCGCGTAGCCACCGAATCAAGGCGCTTTCATCCACAATGCCGCCCCTGCCTACATTGACGAGATGCGCCGTGCGCGGCAGACAAGCAAGTCTGCGTGCATCGATCAGATTGCGGGTTTCATCGGTCAATGGGCAGCAGATGACTAGCCAGTCGGCTTTGCCAATCACGCCATCGAGTTGTCCGAGCGGTATCGTTTTGTCAAAACCGGCTACCGCTACACCACGTCGATTGACCCCAATCGTATGTAGGTTGAGGGATTGCAACGATCTTGCCAGCGCCGCTCCAATGTTTCCCGTACCAACCACCACAGCTGTCTGACCCTCTAGCGCAAGCGGGCAAAACTCGTCGGGAACCGTGCGCCACCGACGTGCGCGCTGATTCTCATAATGCCAGGGGAGCCTCTTATTCAATGCGAGTATCCCAGCCAGGGCACTGGTGGCTACTGCAGCGCCACTTGCAGCCTGACTGGTCGTAATCACTACACCGCGATCCTGCAACTCTCGATACTTCGGCCGATCAGATCCTGCCGAAAAAATATGCAGCCATTTCAAGTGAGAACAGGCATCCAACATACGGAAGAAGAGACGCGTATCCTCCTTTGCTGATAGCCCATCGGGTTGAATGAAAACATCTCTGCTGAAGAATGCGATATCGATCGCGTCTAAATCCTGTTGAGTCAAACCACCTTCGGCGACGATCAGTTTTATCTCGATGCCAAGGCTGTCGGCCAATTCGGCAATGATTTCATGTTTCGTCTCGTTGATGTGCTTCGACACCAGCACATGCGCTTGTTCAAGAAAGCCCGGCTTTGTCATTGTGCGCCCGTAGATGAGGTTCTGATCAGCTCGGATTGTGGGGGAAAGTCGCCATCACGTCCATGCTGCACAGCGCCAAAAAGTCCACAATACAAGACAACTAGGGGCAACACGCGCACGTATACCTGAATCCCAGGACAAGAAGTTCATAATATGGTCTTTTCCACGTTGATTGTCTAGCAATGTGTACCTAACATTGCAACTCCTCGCTCGATCAAGCCAAGACCGGGGCCAATAATCGTTACCCACACAGGGTGTGAGCTCAGCGACAACACAGGAGACGACAATGTTTTCCCTCAAGCAGTGGATGAAATGTTTTTTTGGATCGGTTTGCCTCATCTCGGCAGCCAGCGCCGGTGCAGCAGATGCCTATCCCACAGCCCAGATCAAGTTGGTCGTGCCCTACGTCGCGGGTGCGAGCACAGACACCCTTGCACGCATGGTGGGCAAAGATCTGGGAGAAGAATTCAAGCAGCCGGTCATCGTCGAAAACCGGCCCGGTGCGGGCGGCACGATTGCTGCGGATTATCTGCGTCGTCAGCCGGCCGATGGCTACACATTCGGCTTTACGACTGACGGCATTCTTTCAGTCAACCCCGCGATTTATAAATCGTTGAACTACGACTCACTGAAAGACTTCACGCCATTGTCCATTGCCGTCAAGGCTCCCCTTGTGCTGGTTGTTCGTGCTGACTCGCCTTTCAAGACGGCGCAGGAGCTTATCGCTTATGCAAAAGCGCATCCCGAAAAGCTGAGCTATGGTTCGGCCGGGGTAGGCAGCTCTCAACACATGGCCGGTGAGCTCATGAAAAGCATGGCGGGTGTGAACATTCTGCATGTTCCTTACCGTGGCGGCGAACCTGCAATGACAGATCTGTTGGGCGGACAGGTCAACATGATGTTTGTACAGTCAGCGTCGGCCAAAGAATATGCGACCGCCGGAAAATTGCGCATTCTGGCCATCGGCAGCCCGGAGCGTAACAAGCAATTCCCTGATGTCCCCACGTTCGATGAAATCGGCCTCAAAGGTTACAACTCCGACACTTGGTACGGATTCAATATGCCAGCCAAAGCCGACCCGGCAATAGCGAAGACGCTGAACGAGGCAATTGTTCGTTCTTTGAAAAAGCGTCAGGCTCAACTCGAAGCGCTGGGCTATGACGTGGTGGGAAGCACGCCTGAAGAACAGTTCGAAAACATCAAACAAAACCAGAAAAAATGGGCAGACGTAGCCAAGAGTGCCGGCATCTATCACGCTCAATAACGTCTCTGACACGTGCAAGGCACAACCTTAGCAAAGCTGGACACATCACAACATGACATCGACACAACAAAATGCCGCTGCACTAGAGGGGCTCACCGTACTGGATGTCGCGGGCCCGCTGGGGAATTACTGCGGCAAATTGTTTGCTGACTTGGGCGCTCGAGTGATTCTGGTAGAGCCTCTTTCTGGCGCACCCACCCGTCATATCGAGCCCAAAATTTCCGATCGAGACGATCTAGATGCGAGCCTGACTTTTCAATATCAAAACACGAACAAAGAAAGCATTGCGCTTGACCTGGACAGCACGGTCGGCCAGGAAGTCTTCCGAAAGCTGGCCAGCCGTGCTGCCTTGGTTATTGAAAGTGAACAGCCCGGTGTCATGGCGCAGCGGGGACTGGGATATACCGACCTGAGCAGCATCAACCCGTCCCTGTCGGTGACCAGCATCACGGCATTTGGCCAATCAGGGCCCTTTTCACACTGGTTGGCTACCGACCTGACGTCGATGGGCATGGGCGGCATGATGTATTTGGCAGGCTACCCCGATACCGCGCCAATGGTGGCCTGTGGTGAACAAGCAGTGAGCGCAGCCAACGTGTTTGCTGGCGTGGCCTCCCTGGCTGCGGTGTATGACGCCGAGACCAGCCATATCGGTCAGCATGTCGACGTATCCATGCAGGAATGTGTCGTGCTGGGAATGGAGAACGCCGTCCAATTCTATGATCTGGAAGGCTCCATCCGTAAACGTAACGCTGGCACCCAGCGCTTGGCGGGAACCGGTGTATTCGAATGCAGCGACGGCTATATCTATCTCATGGCCGGTGGTGTGGGCAGCAACAGATTTTGGACGGTCACGACGGATTGGCTGATTGCAGAGGGCGTATCGGGTGCGGAAACATTCCGCGAGCCGTGCTGGCTGGACCAAGCCTTTCTCGCAACAGACGAGGCCAAACAGCTTTTCGGAAAAATTTTCATCCCGTTCGCGCGATCACTGACCAAAGCGCAGTTGCACGCCAAAGGACGCGAACACCGCATTCCTCTGGCCCCGATCTGCGACACCCGCGATATCAGCCAAAACCCGCAACGAGAATATCGCGGCTACTTTGTCGAAGCTGTGGACGCGTATGGCACTAAGCTACGTATGCCGGGCGCGCCATACCACCTATCAGAAACGCCGTGGGCGTTGCGCAAGCGCGCACCCCAGCTCGGTGAACACACACAGGACGTTCTAGCCTGGGTCGGATACAGCCAGGAACAGCGAGAAGCGTTGCTGCAGCAGGAGGCCGTGCAATGAGATCTTTACTAGCAGGCGTACGCGTCATCGATTTTTCATGGATCGGCGCCGGTTCCTACACGACCAAGATCCTGGCTGACCTGGGCGCTGACGTGATCAAGATCGAGTCCTCAAAACGCCTCGATACACTGCGCGTCACCAAACCATTCAAGGATGGCAAGCCTGGCGTGAATCGAAGCGGTTATTTTGCGGATCGTAATTCGAGCAAACGCAGTATTACTTTGAACGTGAAAGACCCTCGTGGATTAGACATGGCAAAGCGCCTCATCGCAGACGCCGACCTGGTCACAAACAATTTCACACCGGGGGTTATGGATAAACTCGGCCTGAGTTACGACGCCGTCAGAGCCGTATCGGAACGTGTTGTCTACGCCGCAATGTCCATGCAAGGCGCCGACGGCCCTGAAAAGCACGACTTGGGTTATGGGTTGACGATCGCCGCACTGACTGGCCTGACATACATGACCGGCCTGCCCGACCGCGAACCCGCCGGCACAGGTACGAACTATCCTGACCACATTCCGAACCCTGGCCACACGGCCTTTGCCATCTTGGCGGCATTGCGCCACCAACGCCGAACTGGCCGCGGCCAGTACATTGATCTGGCGCAAATGGAGTCCACCTTGTCGTTCATCGGGCCTGCTCTGATGGACTATATGGTCAATGGCATCATCGAGTCGCGCAGCGGTAACGCACGACCCGGGCATGCACCAAGCGGCGTGTATCCCTGCCAGGGTGATGACCGCTGGATTGCCATCGAAGTCAGTGACGATGTGCAGTGGAACAATCTGGTGACGGTACTGGGCCTGACGGCACCATCTGATTGGGACACGTTGCAACAACGTTTACTGCATCGCCAGACTATCGATGCAGCCATCGCGCAACACACAGCGGCTTTCGACATGACCGAACTGATGCAAGCCTTGCAAGACGCAGGCGTTGCTGCGGGCGCAGTGTACGACGCCCGTGATGTCGTCAACGACCCACAACTCGAACATCGCGGCCACTGGGTGACGCTGAATCACTTGGAAATGGGTCCCAGCACGTATAACTCGCCGCCCTATCGATTCTCAGACGCGTATTCCGAGCCATCGTCACCAGCGCCTTTACTGGGTCAGCACACCGCCGAGATCTGCCGGGAGCTCCTGAAACTGGACGATGTCACGATAGAAGAACTCAGTGCCGAAGGCGTACTGGCCTGACACCAAAGCGTGATCCCATACGCAAACCAACAGGATAGAAACATGCCATTAGATATTGTTGTCCAGGATCATGTCGCCACACTGACCTTGAATCGCCCCGAGGCAATGAACAGCATTGACCCCGAGCTGCGCGCCGCGTTGCACGCAGCCTGGAAACGTATCAAGGAAGACGACGACATTCGTGTTGTGATTCTGACAGGCGCCGGAGAGAAGGCTTTCTGCACTGGCTCCGATCTGAAGAAAACCATGCCCCCCAAGGAAAGCTTTGCCGAGCTGACCTTTGGCCGATCAGAGTCAGATCATCTCCTCGCCGGGTTGGATACGGATAAACCCCTGATCTGCGCGGTCAATGGGTATGCAATGGGTGGCGGGATGGAACTGGCCCTGGCTTGCGACATCCGCATCGCATCGGAGAACGCCGTATTCGCATTGTCTGAAGTGCGTATCGGCAGCATCCCCGGCGCGGGCGGCACGCAGCGTCTGCCTCGCGCGATCGGCACATCCAACGCGATGTTGATGCTGCTGACAGGTGATCGCGTCGATGCCGCCGAGGCCTTGCGCATTGGCTTGGTCAGCAAGGTGGTCTCTCGCGAGGAGTTACTGCCCGCCGCACAAGAAATCGCGCGCCGCATTGCGCACAATGCCCCCTTGTCTGTTCGATCCATCAAGCGTCTGGTGACCAGTGGCGCGGATATGCCTTTGCCTGCGGCCCTGGATAACGAACGCTATGTATTCGGCCTGCTGCGCGATACAGAAGATCGTATCGAAGGCCGGCGTGCCTTTCAGGAAAAACGAGCTCCTGTTTATCAGGGTCGCTAATATCAAGAACATCCGGAGAAGAAATTGGATTTTGAATTACCTGATTCCTCACGCATGGTGCGTGACACCGTCGCGCGTTTCGTTCAGGAAGAATTGGTCCCCCACGAGCCGCTTATCATTCGTCGCGAAGCAGAGCGGGGATTTGCCGACTCGCCGATCATTCCTCCAGAGCTGGAAGCCTCGCTACAGGAGAAAGCGCGCAACATCGGTCTGTGGGGTATCGATGTGCCCGAAGAGTTCGGCGGTCAAGACCTGGGCATGTTGACCAAATGCCTCGTGATCGAGCAGCTCAAAAATAGCATCGTTCCTTTTGTACTGCCTCCCGAAAGCCCGAACCTTTTCATGCTCAAGGAGTTGTGCAAAGGCGACCAGATCGATCGTTATCTGCTGCCCTACTCTCGTGGCGAAAAGAAAAGCTGCCTTGCCCTGTCCGAACCTGGCGCTGGCTCGGATGCCGCCGCTATCAAGACACGCGCCGAGCGTAAAAATGGCAAATGGGTATTGAACGGCACGAAGCTGTGGATCAGCGGTGCGCGCCGCGCCGACTTTATGATCGTCATGGCCGTGACGGATCCTGCTGCGGAGAAGCGTTCCAAATTCACGGCATTCCTGGTTGACCAAGGCACACCGGGCTTGAGTATCCCGACATCATTTCCGATGATTGGCGAATATCACCCCTATGAAGTGGTCTTTGACAATGTCGAGCTGGACGACAGCCAGGTGTTGGGCGAAGTGGGCACCGGTTTCGCTCCCCTGTCCAAGCGTCTGGGTGTGCGCCGTCTGGAAATCGCCTCGCGATGCCTGGGCCTGGCCACTCGCTGCCTGAACATGATGATCGAGCAGGCCAACACGCGCCAGACATTTGGTGCGCCGTTGGCCGATCGTCAGGCCGTCCAATGGTGGATCTCCGATAGCTACCAGGAAATCGAAATGGTGCGCCTGATGGTCTATCAGATGGCATGGAAGATGGACACGGGCCGTGATGTGCGCCTCGACGGCTCGATGGTGAAAGTACAAGGCACCGAGATGATCACGCGTGTCGTCGACCGCGCCATGCAGCTGTTTGGCGGCATGGGTGTGTCAAAGGAACTGCCGCTGGAATACATCTCGCGCATGTGCCGTGTCATGCGCATCGTGGAAGGCCCAAGCGAGGTGCACCGCTGGGTCGTGGCCCGTGAACTGCTGCGCAGCGGCATTCCCACGACCTGATCTCCGAAGGAGCAATCATGCAGTCGTTCTCTTCGGTGCATCCCGCAACACGCATCCACGCCGGAGAGGACGCATTGCGCCTGTTGCCTCGCGAAGTCGCGCGGCTTGGCGCGCAACGTGCCTTCATTATTTGCGGCAACAGCGTAGCCACACGCACGACTCTGTTGACCCGCATCCGCGATCTGTTAGGCGACGGCTACGCCGGCGCCTATACCCAGCTGGGTAAAGATGCACCACTGGAAGACGTACAGAAAGCCATCGCACAGGCCACAGCCTGCCAAGCGGACTTACTGATCGCGGTCGGCGCGGGCAGCGTTCTCAAGGGCACCCGCGTGATTGCGATGGCCCTGGGCGAGGGAGGCGATCTGACACAGCTCTGCACCCAGTACCCGGAGGGAGGGACGCCGTTCAGCCCCCGGCTCAAACGCCCCAAGCCGCCCATTATCAATGTGCTGACCGCAGCCACGTCGGCACAGCATCGCGCAGGTGCCGCCTTACGGCGCCATGATGGCGGGCCGCGTCTGGAGTTCTTTGACCCCAAGACCCGTCCCGTTGCCATCTTCTGGGATGCGGAGGCCTTGCTGACCGCCCCCCCTTCCCTCTCGTTCTCCACGGGGTTAGGTGTCTACTGGCGCGCCCTGATGAATATCGGCGCCGTTCGCCAGGCCAATCCACTGGTACAGGCATCCCGCCTGCATGCATACACGCTGTCACGCGCCGCTCTGCCTCGTTTGCATGACCCTGATGACGCCCAGGCCCGCCTGGACATGTGTGCCGCCGCATTGCTGCAAAATCGCGACGAGGACGACGGCGGGCGTCCATTTGACGCCCACTGGGTGGCCCGTGTGGTATATGCCCTGGGGGCAGCCTTGTTCAACGGCGTCCCGAGGCTGGACCAGGGAACGACTCATATCCTGCTCACCGCCTCGGCCATTCGGCATTTTGCTGATCTGTGCCCGGATGCCATCACGCAAATAGGAGAGGCCCTGGGTCTGCCGACAGCAGAGGCGAATCACGCGGATCACGTAGCCAACACCATGCAGTCACTGACCAAGACACTGGGGTTATCTGACCGCCTGGATGGCATTACGGAACACGACAGGGAACAAGCCCTGGTATCGTCGCTCTATAACTTTAATGCTGATCGTACGCGTGAACTGAGCGGGTATCGAGACAGGCTGCAGGCAATCCTGCAGGAAACCACCTAAGGTGTAAATCACCGTTTTATCAACGCTTGCCTTAAACCACACATCCAGCGCATCTGTGCGGTGACGGCGAAACGATATATGCCTGCCGCAGGTTGAATCCGTACGACAGGCATAGGTACCTTGAAGCGCGATCAATTCAAGGTGAATTTCGGCACCCGATAGCCATCGGGATGATCGGCATAAACCATCTTGACTGGTGCATCAAGCTTGACGTTTTCCAGCTCAGAATGGTCCATATACGACACCATAATCGGCCCCTCCTCAAGCTGCACGGCAACCACCAGATGAGGTGCGGGATAAGCGGGAAGGTACTGACGGTGAAACATCGTCCAGGCGATGATCTTGGCGCGCCCAGAGATAGGCGTCCACTCGTATTCCAGGCTCATGCTGACCGGACACATCGGGCCCGGCGGATAACGGAATTCACCAGACTCCGGGCAACGCTGCAGTTTCATCTGACCTTCGGCGATACTTTCCCACATCGGCGCATCGTAGGGAGAATACAAACGGGGCGTATTACTCATGATCCGGACCTCCTTTATTGTCCATAAATGATGGACATGGCCTTACCAGCGACGTCCGATACATACTGCACAAAACGGCAATCAGCCACTTGCCGCTTGCCCTCCTGCCCTCGCGCCTGGCGAACCGCCTCGATCTGGTGATTCCAGCCCTGCATATACGACTCCGATATATGGCCCCCATGCGTATTGACGGGCAACTTGCCTCCGACACCGATGCCATTGTCGGCAATGAACTTGGCTGCCTCACCGGGGTTGCAAAAACCGAAGCCTTCCAGCGCAAAGAAAATATGCGGACTGAAGCTGTCATACACCAGCAAGGCATCGATGTCTTTGGGGCCAATGCCAGCGGCCGCATACACTTGCTCGGCTGCACCGCGCTGTGCCGGCAAGTAGAAATCCATCAAACGCGGGCCGAGGCTGGTCGCGTGATGATTTAGATCGCTGCGGCCCAGACCATGAATGGTCACCGCCTTGTTGTTGGCCAGGCGGCGGGCACGGCTGGCTTCCATGATGATCAGCGCAACACCGCCATCATTGATCAGGCAGTAGTCATTCATCCGCAACGGCTCGGCGATATACGGGGCGGCCAAATAATCTTCCATACTCAATGGCTTGTTTTGCATGATCGCGTTCGGATTCAGACTAGCCCATTGGCGCTGACCAACAGCCACCTGCCCGAGAGCACTGTCATCAATGCCGTGCAGCGCCTTATAGCGCTGGAACATCAGCGCATACAACGCGCCCTGCGAGGTCAGCCCCCAGGGGCTGTGATAAACGTACGAGAGAAACGAACCGCCGCCCATCGCCTGCGGGCCACCATACTGCACTGCGGCCGAGCGCTGATCGTTACCGTAAACCAACGCCACAACTTCAGCCATGCCCGACTTGATTGCCATGACAGCCTGAAAAACCGCCTGAACCGCATCAGCCTGTCCCCCCCAACGCGGATCAATGTTCAAGATCTCGCCCATACGTTCATAGGCTGTCGTAGGGCCCACGATCAGACCATCCACTTCATCACGCGAAATACCCGCGTCTTCCAGCGCCCGCTTGAACGCGACAGCGGCATAGCCGTAAGAATCGTGCGGTTTTTCGCCGGCGCGCACGCGCTTGTAGTCTCCCACCCAATCGGTGTGGCCTATGCCTACCACGGCTGAAATGCCGGATGTGCTGGTATCCAAGGTATCTGTCGTCACCTGATGAATCTCCCTCAATGTGGACTATTTTCTAGAAACTCGATATCGTTTCGCCATTATCCAAGGGATATAACGATTTTGACTATCCAGACAAGTCCACAAAGTAAGATTTAGGAGATCGCAGTGCGTAAAAAAGCCGAGGATAATGCAGTCATCGACGACGGGCGTACCGGAACACAGATGATCCATCGCTGCGCGAAGCTCCTGACGTTGATCACCACAAATAACCGTCTGGGAATGCGCTTGGTAGACCTATACAAAGCAGCTGATCTTTCACGCCCAACCACGCACAGGATCTTGCAGGCTCTGGTCACCGAGCGTCTGGTTCGCCAAGACAGCCGGAGCAAAAAGTATTACCTGGGGTCGCTGGTCTACGAAATGGGCCTGGCGGCGGCGCCGCAGTTTGATCTGCGCGACATCTGCCGCCCGTTCCTGCAACGCGTGGCCGAAGCCACGGGGGATACCGTGTTTCTGACCATACGATCCGGATTCGACGGCGTTTGCGCAGCGCGCGCAGAGGGTGCGTACCCAGTCAAGGCATTCGTCACGGATGTTGGACGGCACCGGCCGCTGAACGTAGGCGGTGGCGCAGTAGCACTACTGAGTTGTTTCGAAGATGACGAAATTGAGCGTATTTACCAGGCCAACAAAATACGGCTGGAACGAGACTATCCGCGATTCAATGTGACAAAGATGTGGACACACATCGCGCATGTCCGTAAGAAAGGATATTTCATCAACGATGTGCTCGAAGTACAGGAGATCGCGTCAATGGCGATGCCGATATCGGACCAGCATGGAATGCCAATCGGTGCATTGAGTATTTCCGCCTTGAAAAAGCGTTTCACAGGCCGCTTTCTGCACGAAAAAGTCGAGATACTGAGCAATACCGTGCATGAGATCCAACGTGAGCTGCGCGCAGAGTGGAAGGACACCGATGCGTAATCCGATTTCATCGCCGTGCGTGCCTTGACGCCGAGTCTGCCGCGGGGAGCTCGGTAGACGCCAGAAATCAGCTCCACAAAACATTTTTGGACCTATTTCATGCAAACACCCGATAGCTTGCCATTCGTGCTCATGCGCGGTGGCACCAGCAAAGGCATTTTCCTGAGGGAATCCGATGTGCCCACAGACCGCCAGGCACTCACCACCCTGCTGCTGGACGTATTCGGCAGCCCTGACCGCCGTCAGATTGATGGCCTGGGTGGCGCCGACAAGTTGACCAGCAAGGCAGCCATCATTGGTCCACCCCGCAGGCCAGACAGTGACGTCAGCTATCTTTTTGGTCAGGTCGGCATTCTGGCTCCCGAGGTCGATTTCAACCTCAATTGCGGCAACCTGACCGCGGCTGTCGGTGCATATGCGATTGAAACCGGCCTCGTGCCTGCCAACGAAGGCCGTACGCTGGTTCGTGTTCACAATCTCAATACGGATCGCATGGTGCATGTCAGCGTCCCCACATCCGGAAATCGCGTCATCACAAAAGGCGATCTGCACATCGATGGCGTACCGGGATACGGCGCGGCGATCGACCTGGATTTCTCACGTGCGGTCGGCGCCATTACGGGCACACTGCTGCCTTTCGGTGACGTACAGACCGAGATCGAGATTCCCGGCAGAGACAGCATGACCGTGTCTGTCGTGGATGGCGCAAATCTTGTTATCTATGCCTATGCCGCAGCATTTGGGCTATCAGGCATCGAAGATCCCCAATATATCGACAGCAATGTCGAACTGCGCGCACATATGGACGCCTTGCGCCGAGAGGTCGCCATTCGCCTGGGAATGAGTGATTACTGGCATCAACGCAGTGCCCCCTCTACGCCCATGCTGATCATGCTGCAAAAGCCACGCGACTACCACTCATGCACAACGGGAGATTTGATCGCAGCAGACCGCGTGCATCTTGTATGCAGGCAATTTGCATCGGGGTCTTCCAGCAAGACACTGGCAGGCACCATCACTGCAACAACCGGCATGGCCTGCAGAATCGAAGGCACCCTACCCGCTCAGCTATGCGGCAATCCCGGCCCGGGTCTGTTGGCTTTTGGGCATGCCAGCGGCATCATTCATGTCGATGCTAGCGTGGTACGTCGCGACGGCGATTGGCATGTTGAAAAGGCGACAATACAGCGAACGGCGCGGCGTATCGCCGAAGGTCAGGTTTTTTTGCGGGGATAATCAAAGGTGTGGTCAGGTGGCGCTCAGTAGATATGAGGCAGCAGGTTCGCTCTAGGACCGATTGCAGCCAAGCGTCCAACAAGACTGAGGATCACACGCACGATGGTAAGTGCCGCCCCCATTACCGGTATTGACACCATGGGCGGGACAATGTGGAGCCGAACAAGAAGCGGCGAACTAGCAGCGGCTTAGTTAGAATACGCCATCGTTGACGCTCTGGAGCCGTTATGACACGCGCTTTTATCTCGTATAGTCACGCCGACGAATCTTACCGTGCTGAGCTCGAAAAGCATCTATCTCTCTTGCGGAATCAGGGATTGATCGAGCTTTGGCATGATCATCGAATTCCGGCAGGCGGTGAAATTGACGGCTGTATTAGTGCTGAACTGGAAGCGGCTGATTTGATTCTCTATTAGTCGCCGGAAAATATAGCACACAAACGTAACATATTGTCATTATCATAACGCAACATGGCCAAAGAGGTATCAGGACTTCTTCTCGAAAAATCGTCCAGCTAAAATAAGAACTTAGCGCTTCTGGAGGTCAGTCATGAAACCCTCAAAAATCTTGGAATCACACCGAGCCGACATCCGCAACATAGTCGCTGCGCATCGCGCTACGAATGCGCGGGTCTTTGGATCTGTAGCCCATGGTTCAGATACGGAAAATAGTGATCTGGACATCCTGATCGATCCCACTTCAGAAACGACACTCATGGATATCGGCGCAATTCGTCATGAACTGCTGCAGCTCTTGCGTATCCCTGTCGACGTCCTCACGCCTAGAGCTTTGCCGGAAAAATTCCGCGCCATTGTGCTAGAGGAGGCCCTCCCGATATGAGCCACGATCAATACCGTCTCGGCGATTATCTGGCGCACATTCTCACAGCTATTGAACGGATTGAGCAATACACCAACGAATTGGACGAAGTGGCTTTTCTTGAAAATCCGATGGTCCAAGACGCAGTGTTACGCAACTTGGAGATCATTGGCGAAGCCAGCAACAATATCGAAAAGCGCTACAGCGATTTTGCTGCTGCAAACCCAGAGTTGCCATTGGCTGCTGCTTACCAAATGCGCAACGCTGTTGCCCATGGCTATTTCAAAGTAGATCTAGAAGTTGTCTGGAGAACCGTACATGGAGACTTGCCAAAGCTATATCATCAGGTGCGAGAAATAGCTCAAAGTTTATCGAACGATGTGAACTAGAGTCCAACCTAGTATTTTAGATTCTTCCACACCCTCGCAACGACGATCACGTTGTCGAGTAATGCCCATCCCCGCGCTCTTTAGATGTTCCATAAACGTACGCGCAATCTCGGTCTGTAGCCGTAACGCGCTCCACAGCACGTAGCCATGTACTTGCACTTCGGGTGTCAATGGCCGGCTCGTCAAGCCCGGCAGCGCATTCAACATGCTGGATTCCACCAGCGCTACACCCGCGCCATGAAACGCCAACACGATTCCAGTCATGGATGTCGCGACTTCGACCTGGATATTCAATGGCCGACTCAAATAATCAGCCAGGCACCGGCGTAGCAACGCTTGCGGCACATACGTAATGACGGGGTAGCGGGATAAGTCCTCCGCCGAAATCGACATTTTCACTGCCAATGGATGCGTATCCGGAAAAATACAACTCAGCTCTGCGTTCCCCATGGACAGTGAGGCGTTTTTTTAGGCCCGAGGCTACGCCCGATTGGTTTGAACGTCGAGTGTGGATCCGGCTGCATTACGGCGCCAGCAAGCTGGCGCGCAACTGGTGGCCACGGTACCGGGGTCTGATAAGGCGTCGGTACATGCAGCGTCTGGCGTTGAAGGCTTTGGTGGACTGTCTGCTGATGCGATCGCCAAACGCCTTAACGCAGGTGGCGTGATAGACGTTTCCGGCGACAAGTAGATTCGAGCGGAGCGCCATCCCCTCATACCATTGGGCACCGTGACCCGGTAGTTGCCTGCCGTCTACACATCCACCGGAAAGCGCACGATCATGACAGCTCCGCCCTCTGGGCTGTTGCAAGGAATAATCGAGCCTTTATGCTCGTCGACGATGCGCTGTGCGATGGCTAGTCCCAGTCCTGTACCTTTACGCCGGCGGGTAAAGAACGGGTCGAAGATCACAGGCAAGTCTTCCGGCACGAAACCCGCACCGCAGTCCTTGATGCGGCACTCTACCCACGATTGTCCATCTGGATCAGGTACCCGCGTTGCAATGACGGTGACATCCGCGCCCCGCGGAGTATGTTGAACTGCGTTTTCTATCAAGTTCACAAATACTTGCAGCAAACGGCCGTAGTTCATCTGCATCCTGCCGTCGTAGGCAGCTGCCTGATTGACGATCGTAACGCCTGACGCCTGCGCGGCCGGTTTGCAGATGCGAACGGCTTCGGCAATCACCTTGCTGAGCCGCTCGGACGCAAACAGATCGGTCGGAGGTTTGCCGTATTCCAGCAGGTTGGTCATCAGTTGATTCAACCGGCCGACTTCGCGACGCAACACCTCTCTGTAACGGCCGCTCACCTTACGCTCAGAGGGGCTGAGCTCCATCGCATCCAACGTAGACGAAATACCGAACAGCGGGTTACGCACCTCATGGGCGACGCCCGCGATCAGGCTGCCCATCGCGGCCATGGCTTCGCTACGCCGCAACTTGCCCTGCAGCGTTTCTCTTTCTCGCTCAGATTGCTCATGCTCCAAGATCTCCTCGCGTAATTGAGCGACCGTAGCCCGCAGCTTGCGCTCACTGTCCTCCAAGAGCGCCCTGGACACGGTACTTTCTTGCAGTTGCGCCACCATCCGGTTGAACTGCCGCGCTAGATCATCGAACTCATCCTTGCCTCGCTCGGCGATACGGTATTCGAGATCCCCCGCGCCAATGGCTGTGGTCCCTAACGCCAGTCTTTTCAACGGCCGGACGATAGCCAATATCAGCAGAGCGCCCACCACCAATGCGATCAAGATGTAAATAGGGACCGCATACCTCAGCATCGTCAACACCCGCACCGCGATTTGGTCCGCCTCTTCCTGCGGTTTGGTCAGGCCCTTGGCCGTCAGCGGCTCGATGTCTTCGTCGGAGATGTTATCCATATGAATCTGCAATCTCGCGAACTCTTTGACGAGTAATTTGACGGTCGCTTCACCTGCATTCAGTTCATCGATGCCAGTTTTGATTCTTGTGCGTATCGCCTCCACGGTTTCGCCGAGCTCGCGCTCCTGGGCACTCAGTGGCAGCCTGCGATAGTCGGCTATCGCATCTTTCAGTTCGACCAGTTTTTCAAACAGATGCTGCTCGGCTGCTTCCGTCCGCCGGCGTTGAAATGCAGACAGCCAGAATCCCACCTCGGCCGCTTCTGCCTCTATGTTTGCAACCGCTGCCAAGGTCTGGCTTCGGGCCGGATCGTGGATCGGCGCCGCCGCCAGCATCTGATGGTCGGCGATGTTGTCAACCTGCTCCAGTTGTCCGTTGATGCGATCGAAAGCGGCATTGAGCAAGTCCCGTTTATCCATCAGCGCCGTGCCGATTCTTGTGAGGCGCCGGTAGTCTTCGTCGAGACGTCTCCCCAGATCCAGCTCTCTATCGCTTTTTCCGAGACGCATGTAGCTAGCGTGATATCTCACAAAGTCGTCACTGTCTTTTCTCGTCTCCGCCCGGATGTCAGGAAGTGGTTGCACGATGTATTGCAACACGTCCAAGGCATATTCCCCGGCATTCTTCTCCATCTCTATAGCCGCGATGCTCAGAGGTGCGGCCACCCGCTCCAATTTGGTCAGATGCCTCACCACCTCGTCGAGGCCACGATAAACATACAGCATAGACAACACACCAAAGACGACGATGATCGCTATGCCCACATAGATCTTTACCTTGACCATAATGTCCCGCGCCTTGCGTAGTGTCCCAGGGCGTTGCTGCGATAGGCCGTCGCCGGCAAAACGGACTCAGGCCGGGTCATTCGGCGACACAACGATTCCGTGCGCTTTGATCTTCTGATAAAGCGTGCTGCGAGGAATGCCGAGCCGCAATGATGCCTGTTCTACCTTGCCTCCCAGTTCGCGCAAGACACTTTCGATGTGCAGGCGCTCGACTTGCTGCAAGGTCAAGTTCGTATCCACCGACCCCGCCGTTTGCGCTGGCGCGGGTTCAAATTGCAGATCACCGCGTGTGATTGTGTTGCCGCTGCATAGCAGCGCCGCGCGTTCGAGCACGTTACGCAGCTCGCGGATGTTGCCGGGCCACGCGTAGCCGCAAAGTGCCTGCTCGGCATCAGCCGTCAGCCGCATATCTCGCCCCCGATCCGACACCAAGCGGGCGAGCAGCGTACCCGCGAGCATCGGAATATCCTGCTTGCGTTCGCGCAATGCCGGCATCGCCAGCGGAATGCCGCTGATCCGGAAATAAAGATCGCTGCGAAACGACCCGTCTTTCACGCGCCTGCCCAAATCCTGATGCGTGGCGGCGATCAGCGCGATATCGACATCCCGCTCTCGTACGGCGCCCAGACGCCTGAAACGTTTGTCTTCCAGCACTTTCAATAGCTTGGGTTGCACGCGCGGATCGACGTCGCCGATCTCGTCCAGAAAGACCGTACCGCCGTCGGCGATCTCCAGCAGGCCCTGCTTGGCACTGCCCGCTCCGGTAAACGCCCCTTTTTCGTGGCCGAACAGTTCCGTTTCCAAAAACTCAGGAGATAGCCCTGCGCAATTGAGATCCACAAATGGCTCGTCCGCACGCGGACCGTGATGATGCAGCCATTTCGCCAGCAGACTTTTGCCGGTGCCGGTTTCACCCAGGATGAGAATCGGATGATCGGCAGCCACGATCTTGTGCAGTTGTTCGGCCAGCTCGCGGATCGCAGGACTGTCGCCAGCCAGCGGGTCTATTCGTTCGCGATTCTCGCGGGTCGTCACCGCTTGTTGCCGCCGTCGCAATCGCCGGTTGGCGAGTATCCGTTCGAGGATGACATGCAGTGCGGGCATCTCAATCGGCTTGGTCAGGAATTGCTCCGCCCCTTCTTTGACCGCGTGCACGGCCAGGTCGATAGACCCATAGGCCGTGAGCACAATCAAAGGCACGTCGGGATCAATCTGCTTGAAATCTCGCAGCAGCTCTATCGCGCTGCCATCATGCAACCGATAGTCGACAATGGCCACGTCCGGCGCGGATGCTTCAAAGCACTCTCGGGCCCGTTGGCAGCTATCCGCATCGGCCACACTGTAGCCACGGGCCTCCAGGAAATCGCGCATGCCGAAACGAATGCTGTCCTCGTCATCGACAATCAAAATCCTCGTCTTAGCCAATATCGTCTCCCCGAGTCGCTCCTCGCGCCCTCAGAACGCCAACTGCATACGGAGCAACAGAATGTCAGGAGAATCTGTCTCACCCCGGCGTTCACTGTGCACTTTAATGTAGTTAGCCATAATGCGCAGATGCTTGTTCGCATAATAATTGAGCCCGAGTGTGACGTTATCTTCGGTGCCTCCACGCACGCCGGCATCATCTAGATCGACGCGGCTGTAGCGCGTGGTCAACTCCCAAGCGCCGCCTGGACGGCTGGCGGAAACCCCTTTGAATCGGCCATTCTTGTATTCGCGCGACTCGCCCGTGATTAGCCAACTGCCCATGATATACCAGCCATGCAGACCGGCATTGGCGTATCCATGATCGCGATCAATGGCGGCGTGCATCCATTCAGCCTGCACAGAAAACGGACCGGATTTCCACGCGGCTTCCAGCCCGATACGACCAATACGATCGACGTCCTCCAGATCACCAGTATCGACGAACCGGATATCGGACGCCTTGGATTCCGGTCTCGCGTTGAACTTCACTTCTCCTTTGGGATCTTCGAGCACGCCAGCCACCCCCAGATGCAACACCTGGGAATCCGTGTTGATCGGCGCATAGGTCACTCGCGCCGCGGCGCCATGCCCTCGGTCGTCGTCACTGAAGGACTTGCCGAAACCCATGGCAGCCACCGTATAGTGATCGCGGTTTCTGCTCACACCGACACCGAGACGCCTCGATGGTCCGAATGCATCGCTGGGCAACGAACGCTCGATGAAGCTGATATTGTTCGAACTGGTCAGATCTTCCAGTCCGAACGGTACTTTAAATTGCCCAAGCGTGAGATCGGCAAAACTCCAGCCCTCATACTGCAATGCAATGTCATCAAGACCATTTCTGAACTTGTTGTCGCCTTTGTAGATTCCGTCCTCAGTGATGTCCAGAACACCGGCCAGGTCGTAGGAAACCTCAAAGGACCAATCTTCGTTGAACTTGCCATCAATATCCAGCTTTGCGCGACGCACAAGGAAATGATTTTCGAGCGGCTCGGCATCATCATTGTGCGCCGCATAATCCAGATGCAACCGACCGCCAACATTGATCTCTATCGCTGCGGCTTGTTGGACCGTGGCCAGGCATAGTGCCGCCGCCACGAATGGCAGGCATCTCTTGTCGCGATACGCAACGGGAATCATGGCCGCGTGATCAATACAAAGGCCGTGTCCTGCGTTACCTGACCGCTGTTATCGCTGGTGAGCAGGATGTGTTTCGGGCCGACCAGCGCCATACCCTCGAAATTGTCCAGCCCCACCGGTAACGTTGCCAGAAGCTCCGCGGGGCAGGTGCCGCCTTTGGCACACGCCGCCAGATCTACTCGGCGCAATGTGGCGATGAGCGACTTTTTCGCGCTGCCCTTGTTGCGTTCCAGAACGACCAGGCTGCCGTCCGGCAACACCTCGACCCCTTTGAGCCGGCTGTCTGAGGAATGCCGCATAAAGGACCATTGGCCGCCGTCCGAATACAGGGTATGCAGATCCTCTGGCTGCCCTAGCAGCGGAGACTCCGGCGCAGTTATCAGCCCGTACGTCGGATGCATGACGACCGACTCCAGCCCCCTTCCTTTTTTTCGATAGTGAGTGATGTCATCTGCTGGTGGTGGTACCGGTAATGCTTGCCGCGCAACGCCCGCCGTGTTGAAACGCATGATTCTCGGCGGCTTGCCCTCCAACGACACGATCAACTCTGTATCGCCCGCCTTTCCGTTCTCCGCGTTTTCCACGGCCAGACCCTCAGCGTTAAAGCCCTTGCCGGTGTTGCCCTGTCCCGACGGCAGATCCGTCAAAGCGGCTGCGTGCACCGGCTCGATCGCCACAATCTCGTCGCCGTCGAGTTTGAGGCGGAAATGAAACACATAACCCGCATCGGAAACTGCGTACAGCAGCTTCTCGTCAGCGTCCCATGCCAATCCAGAAAGCTCGGTAATGTGGATATCGCCCAGTTTCGCCGTCGAAGCCAGAGCGAACCGCTGCTGTTTGGATGCCGAAGAACCGGCACTCGTCTTCGTTGGCGTGTGATCGCCAGCAGTGGGTCGCGCGGCCTGGCCAATAGTGGGTGTCAGTGAAGCGGAGACCGTCACGGCAGTTGTCATGGCGGCAGCCAACAGCAATCGGAAATGCATATCATGTCCTCTTGAAAACAGGTTTGATATCGATGGACGAGGTACTAGGCGGCCTCACGCCCTCCTAGCCGGCGCCGTCGGACGGTACGACATCGAGCTTGCGCAGCGCCACCAGAAAGTTGTTGTGCCTGGCGACCTCCCGCAGAGCAGCCATTCCTACACAGTATTTCGAACACCGCCGGGTGGGATGCTGATGGAACGCGCGCAGAACCTTGTCCGCGATCCCATTGCCGTTGGCAGACTTGGTTTCGACGACGAAAATGTGCTCGCCGATGGCACACTTGCCTGAGGGACCGTTGAACACCAGCGCACGATCGACTGTCATCCGTTCATGGCCGCATTTGGCCACCAGCGTCACTCTCTCATACCGCATATCGATCACGGGCTCCAACGCGCGATCGAAATCACGTCCGTAGAGCGCCCGATAACATGACCGGATATGCGCCCAGGCGTTCTCGTCAAGCAAACCATACTTGCCCGGCGGATAAGCCAAACGCTTCTTAACAGTGATGTCACGTTTATCCTTTAGTTTTACCTCGACGAAACAGAGTCCGGTATCGGTGTACTTGCGGATACGTACTTTGCAGCGCTGGCGGGCGTGCCGGTGGTGATCGTAGTAATTCGTCCGTCGGGTGTCGTCGAAATAACAAGTCTCGTACGTAAAAATCCGTCTACCGTTTATCTCCAGCACATCGAAATGATCGACCAGTTCGGTGTAAACCTGCTGGAGCACACACTCGCGAACCACGTACTTGTTGTCGCACCGCTGCAGCATCTCGGCTTTCGCATTAAGCTGCCCAAGGCTGATCGGCTGGAAACGCTTTACCAGCAAGTTCAGCCGTTCCTCGCAACGTGGCGCTCGCTCCGGTTCTGGCGGGAGATAGGTGGTGGGTATCGGGCTGCGCGTCGAATCAAGCGTAAACATCGGCCGGCCTCAACTTTTTCGGTAGTAAACATCGATGCGCGCCAGGTCATTGACATAGTCGAATGAAATGATCCTGTAAAACATCACCTCCACGCCCAACCGTTCGGCGAGGTCGGCGCGCATCTTGACCTGGTCGGAAAGCGCATGAGCATCGATCTTGTCCAGCGTGATCTTGATGCCATCCACCGAACGCAGAATCCTCGGATGATCCAGGATGTAGGCTCCCACCAGTACGAAGACCACAGTCGTAGCCACGAATGGAATCTGCGTGCCATGCACCGAACAGATCACCGCGATCGCCACGCTTCCAAAGAAGTAGGTAATCTCGATCTTTGTGATCTGCTCCGAGCGCAATGTAAACAACGCGAGAATCGCAAACAATCCGAATCCGGCGGCGACGCTGAACTCAACACTAGACAGGATCGTCAACACCGCGAATACAAACGTATTGAATAGTGACGCGGCAGTGACAAGGTCTTTGTCATGATGGCGCCGATAATACATGCCAAAGATCAACAACAGCACTGCAACGATATTGATACAGAATCGCGCGGCCAGTTCGAGCAAAGGAGTAAGCGTAAGCGTTGACAGCATTGTTCTCTTCCGACATAGGGCACGGCTACCCCCTGGTTGTCGGTAGATGCAAAGTACATGCCAGCTCATGTGACTGCCACCGCTTGATGGCCAAAACCCTTTATTAATCAGCCTCTTGGTGCGTAGTTCGCCGCAGATGTGACATCGCCGCCCTCAAACCTTTCACGCACTTAATAGGGTGAAATCCAGAATCTGGACTCAATTCTGGATTTCAGACATCCTCACGATTGCCTCTACTCAGTGCTACACCAGACAGCGAGAAGTCTTTGCACCGCATCAGGAGGTGTTATGCCTAACTATCTCACCGCCCTCGCACTCGGCATGGTGCTGACTCGCGCTTTCATCATGAGGACAAGGAGTATCGAAGCCGTGAAGTTCGGAGAACGCGACCGGACAGATTTTCTTATCCCCCTTTCGCGGTGCGTTTTACTTGGTGTATCGGCATTGGTGCGTGCGAGCATGATCGGCTTTTGCTTAATGTACTATTAGTAAGTTACTATAAGTACATTAATATCAAATGATCGAGACCGACACATCATGCACACGCTCATTGTCATTGCACATCCAGATCAACACTCACTTACCCACGCTGTCGCAGCTCAGGTGGCCCAAGGGCTCACCACATCCGACCCTCGGCACTCATTCGAGATTGCTGATTTGGCCAAAGAAGGTTTCGATCCCAGATTTACCGAAACGGACGTCGCCCTACATCTGAAGAACGCTGATCCGTCGGCGGACATTGTTTTGGAACATGCCCGTCTCGATCGCGCGGATGCCCTGGTGCTTGTTTACCCGGTTTACTGGTGGTCTTTCCCCGCCCTTCTCAAAGGATGGATTGACCGAGTATTCACTCAAGGATGGGCATACGAAGAAGACTCGAACGGCACGCTGGTGAAAAAACTACAGCGGCTGCAGGTTCATCTCATTGCGATCGGTGGAGCGAGTCAGCGGACTTATGCCCGACACGGGTATTTTGGCGCAATGAAAGCC
>Ga0182738_1002005_pt1 | contig 24681 bp, 20 predicted proteins | sample eDN5th30CBELigMG_FD_128876 | JGI IMG/M metagenome (GOLD analysis project Ga0182738, IMG submission 128876) | Enriched Miracle-Growth compost microbial communities from Emeryville, California, USA - eDNA 5th pass 30_C BE-Lig MG (version 2)... ...
GCTTCATGCGTTCGACTATGACCGTCTTGGATCAAAAGAGCTTGTCATTCGTCGTGCGAAGGATGCTGAAAAAATTACAACACTTGATGAAGCAGAACGTACATTAACTCCTGATCATCTTGTCATTACAAACGGTACAGAGCCTGTGGCTATTGCTGGTGTAATGGGTGGAGCGAATTCAGAAGTGAAAAGTGATACAACGACAGTTATCATTGAAGCAGCTTATTTTAAAGGCAGCACGGTTCGTAAAGCATCGAAAGATCATGGCTTACGCAGTGAAGCAAGCGCTCGTTTTGAAAAAGGAGTAGACCCAGCTCGCGTTCGTGAAGCAGGAGAGCGTGCGGCGCAATTAATGGCAGAATACGCTGGTGGAACGATTCTTGAAGGCAGTGTTGAATACAATGATATGAAGGTTGAACCAGCTGTAATCTCAATTACGCTTAATAAAATTAATGGCTTACTAGGAACAAGCATGAGTGTATCTGAAGTACAAGATATTTTCACGCGCCTGCAATTTGATGTAGCGGTAGAAGGAGAAAACTTCACGGTAACGATTCCAACTCGCCGCGGCGATATTACAATCGAAGCTGATTTAGTAGAAGAAGCAGCTCGCTTGTATGGCTACGATAATATTCCGTCTACGCTGCCAACTGGCACGACAACGCCTGGTGCGTTATCAGATTATCAACAAAAACGTCGTAAAGCGCGTCGCACATTAGAAGGCGCTGGTCTTTTCCAAGCGATTACGTATTCGTTAACAAGTGCGGAAAAAGCTGCTCAATTCGCTTTAGAAGCACGCGAATCGATTCGTCTAGCGATGCCGATGAGTGAAGAACGCAGTCAATTACGTTTAAGCATTGTACCGCAATTATTAGAAGTAGTGAAATACAATAATGCTCGTCAAATTGATTCGGTTGCGTTATATGAAATTGGTTCCGTTTTCTTAAAACAAGATGGCGAACAGCTTCCGGAAGAAAGGGAACATGTAGCTGCTGCTATTACAGGTTTATGGGAATCCCACTTATGGCAAGGTGAAAAGAAGCCAGTTGATTTCTTTGTTGCAAAAGGAATTTTAGAGGCTTTATTCGATACGTTAGGTGTAGCAAGCCAAATCGAATATCGTCAAGCAGAAGTGAAAAATCTTCATCCAGGACGTACAGCAGAAGTGCTATTAAATGGTGTAGTAATTGGTTTTATCGGTCAAGTGCATCCAACTGTTCAAAAGGAATTGGATATTAAAGAAACTTATGTTTTTGAATTATCATTTAAAGCATTGGCAGAAGCAGAGGTTGCTCCAATCGCTTATGAAACGATTCCGCGTTTCCCATCGATTACGCGTGATATCGCACTTGTTGTGGACTCAGCGACAAAAGCAGGCGATATTCAAAGTATCATCGTTGAAGCAGGCGGTGCTTTATTAAAAGAGGTGCAAGTATTTGATTTATACGAAGGCGATAAAATGGAAGAAGGCAAAAAATCCATTGCATACTCGTTAAAATACTTCGATCCAGAACGTACATTAACAGATGAAGACATTACAAAAGCTCATGACAAAGTACTTGCGGCGGTAAAAGACCAAGCAGGGGCAGAGTTGCGCGGATAACTTAGCAGATTGGGCTGGTAAACAGTCAAATGTAGCAGATAAAGAAACCCACCATTTTCTGAAATGGTGGGTTTCTTATCGTTAATATTTCTTTTTATACAAATTCTTCGCTTTTTCCGTATTGGCAAAATGAACTTTCGTAAATTCATGTAATGCCTCTATTCCTTTTTCATGAATTAAACGAGCAGCTGCTTCATCGACTTTAGAACCAGCGCCTTTTGGAATGGTAAAGCCTGCTTTTTCACTAAGCTGTTCGAAGCGTCGAATAAAAGCATAGCGAGCCAGAATGGAGGCCGCGGCCACACTTAGGTGAACTCCTTCTGCTTTTGTACTTAAATAGGTAGCATCTGCCTGAAATAGTTCTTGTCCTTTTAAATAATTGAAGAATACACCGGGTTCAGCAAACTGGTCGATTAAGACAGCATCAGGCTTTTCAGGCTCAATTTTTGTTAATACATGTTTAATCGCTTGATTATGTAGTAATGCCTTGATTTTACCTTGTGACATGCCTTTTGCTTGAAGCGTATTATATTTTGGATTGTCACAGGTTAACAGGCTGAATGGGACAACATCCTTAATTAACTTAGCAATCTCGATAATTTGTGGGTCTTTCAAATTTTTAGAATCTTGAACACCGAGCTCTTTTAACAGGGGTAGCTGTTCTTTCTTTGCATAAACCGCGACAACGGTCATTGGACCGAAGTAGTCACCGGTACCAACTTCATCGGAGCCGACAACAGATAGGGTGCCGATGTTAGCCGGTGGTGAATAACGATGTGTTTTTACAGATGTTGTTTTTTTGGCTGCTGGGGCTGTTTGAGCGTTTTCTTTCCATTTCACCGCTTCTTTTTCGGCATTTGCTCCTTGGAATAACACTTTTCCTGATTTATAGGCGGTGATGGCACAATGGGCCGGACGTGCGCTAAATAAGCTGCCTGGCGGTAATGTATGGACAAGAGAATCTTTATAATGCTCTTTCATTTTGGATATTTGTGATGCATGAACGAGTAGGACAACCTGGGACATCAAAATCGTCTCCTTTTATTTTATTTTTACAAAATTAGCCATAAATTGACAAGGCTCTCTCTTTCATGACGAAAAATATCATGATATGATAGGGAGTACAGGATTGTTTAGATTGGAGGCATCATTTTGTCAGACGATACACGAAATAGAGTTACAGTAGATATATATGGTCAACCATATACAATCGTCGGTGCCGAAAGCGCAAGTCATATTCGCCAAGTAGCTTCGATGGTTGACGAGAAAATGAGAGAAATTAGTGTGAAAAATCCGAGCCTGGATACGAGTAAACTAGCAGTGCTGACGGCGGTCAATACGATACATGATTACCTCAAAATCCAAGAACAATTGCACCAGCTTCAACTGGAATTACAGAAAGAAAAGGACTGAGTTTATGTTTGATTTGGCAATCTTAGCTATCCTTCTCATCGGATTGTTAATTGGTTTAAGGCGTGGCTTTATATTACAAATCATCCACTTGACCGGCTTTATTGTCGCGTTTATTGTGGCCTATGTATATTATGATGAACTGGCTCCAAAACTGAATTTATGGGTTCCATTCCCGACGATGGGCGATTCAAGCACATTACAGATGTTTTTTGATACAGTCGGTTTAGATACTGCTTATTATAATGCAATTGCTTTTGCTATTATTTTCTTTATTACGAAAATTGTATGGCATATGATTGGGGCGATGCTTGATTTTATTGCACACTTGCCTATTTTAAAACAACTGAATCGCTGGGGTGGCGGTATATTAGGATTTATGGAAGTGTATTTAATCTTGTTTATTATATTATATATTGTAGCTCTTGTGCCAATGGATGCGGTTCAAGAACCGTTAAATGGCTCATTCCTAGCAGAAGCCATTGTGAGAGATACACCGTTTTTATCTAATCAAGTAGAGAAGCTCTGGTTTTATAATGTACCTTCTTAAGGGTCTGCCTTTCCTTAACGAAATGATAGATTGCTATCTTTTGTGGGGGAAGAGGCCCTTTTTAGCGTATTAAGAATGCTTGTGCTTTATAGAAAGAAACGGTATCTTTAAAGAAAACTTCATTAATTTTTGGCAGGTGAAAAAATGTCTATTAATAAAAAAGATCTTATTAAATTATTGGAAACAATTGCGATATATATGGAGTTAAAAGGGGATAACCCATTCAAGGTGTCAGCGTTCCGTAAAGCAGCAGCAGCACTTGAAGCAGATGATCGCAGCTTGTCAGCGATTGATGATTTTACAGCGCTTAGCGGGATTGGTAAGGGAACAGCGGCTGTTATTGATGAATTTATCCAAGAAGGCAAATCGACAGTTTTAGAAGAGTTACAAGAGGAGGTGCCAAAAGGGTTAATTCCTCTCTTAAAGCTTCAAGGTCTTGGCGGGAAAAAAATTGCTAAGCTACATAAAGAGCTTCATATCCGTGATATTAACGATTTGAAGTTGGCCTGTGAAGAAGGGAAAGTAAGTGCACTAACGGGTTTTGGCAAAAAAACAGAAGAAAAAATTCTTGCGGCGATTGATGAAGCGGGGGCACGACCGGAACGATTGCCATTATCATTTATGCTGCCTATTGCCGAGGAAATTGAACGAGCGTTAGCAAATATGAAAGCGGTTATTCGTTCATCACGGGCAGGAAGTATTCGCCGTATGCGTGAAACGATTAAGGATTTAGATTTTATTGTATCTAGTGATGAGCCGGAAATTGTGAAAGAACAGCTTTTAGTATTGCCGCGTATTAAGCAGGTTATTGCCGCGGGCGATACGAAAGTGTCGGTTGTATTGGATGGTGAATACGATGTATCTGTTGATTTTCGTATTGTAAAAGATGTTGAATTTATTACAACGCTGCATCATTTTACTGGTTCAAAGGATCATAATGTACGTATGCGTCAGCTTGCGAAAGATCGTGGAGAGAAAATTAGTGAATATGGTGTAGAGAATATAGAAACAGGTGACGTACTTACATTTGAAACAGAGGAACAATTTTATCAGCATTTCGGTCTGCCGTTTATTCCTCCAGAATTACGAGAGGATGGAACGGAAGTAGATCAATATGACGGACATGAGCCGTTGATTTCACTTGCTGATATTCAAGGTGATCTTCATATGCATACGACATGGAGTGATGGTGCGTATTCAATTGAAGAAATGATTGAAGCTTGCCGTGCTAAAGGCTATCGATATATGGCGATTACTGACCATTCGCAGTATTTAAAGGTAGCTAATGGTTTAACGGCTGAGCGTTTGCGTGAGCAAAAGAAAATTATTCATGAATTAAATGAACAGTATGACGATATGACCATTTTATCAGGCATTGAAATGGATATTTTACCAGATGGAACGCTCGATTTCGATGATGAACTTTTAGCGGAGATGGACTTTGTTATTGCTTCGATTCACTCAAGCTTCTCACAACCGCGTGAAGTCATTATGGAGCGTTTGAAAACAGCACTTCATAATCCGCATGTGGATATTATTGCTCACCCGACAGGAAGAATTATTGGCAAACGAGCAGGCTATGATGTAGATATTGAAATGCTTATTGAATTGGCACGTGAAACGAATACTGCATTAGAGTTAAATGCAAACCCGCATCGCCTTGATTTAGCAGCACCCTATTTACGAAAAGCCCAAGAAGCGGGTGTACCGATTATCATTAATACGGATGCGCATAATATCGACATGCTTGAACATATGGAAATTGGTGTCTCTGCGGCGAAAAAAGGCTGGCTGAAAAAATCATCTGTCTTAAATGCTAAGAGTGTGGATGAATTACTTACATTTTTAAATAGAAATAACTAACCTGACAAGGAGGCTTTTTTATCTCCATGCATCAAAAAGCATTGAACACATTAGAATTTACAAAAATTAAAGAACAATTAGTTTCTCACTGTACATCGTCAATTGGGAAAGACAAGGCAGTACAATTAGCTCCATCTACTGATTTTGATGAAGTTGTTAGATGGCAAGAAGAAACGGATGAAAGTGCGAAAGTGCTCCGGTTGAAAGGAAATGTTCCTTTAGGAGGAATTTTCGATATTCGTCCTCATGCAAAACGGGCACAAATTGGCGGAATGTTATCGCCGATTGAACTGATGGAGATTGCAAGTACGATTCGAGCAGGGCGCGTATTAAACCGCTTTTTTGAAGAGATGGCCGAACAAGAAATTGAGACGGTGCTGTTAACGGAATATATTGAATCGCTTCACCCGTTGATTGATTTACAACAGGCGATTACGTATGCCATTAGTGAGCATGGCGAGGTGCTTGATTCAGCTAGTGAGCAATTGCGTACGCTTCGGAATCAGCTGCGAACAAATGAAAGTCGCGTACGGGAAAAGTTAGAAAGTATGATTCGTTCTTCCAATGCTTCTAAGATGTTATCGGATGCCATTGTGACGATTCGAAATGATCGTTTCGTTATTCCAGTTAAACAAGAATATCGCAGTCATTACGGTGGCATTATTCATGATCAATCTTCTTCAGGTCAAACATTATTTATTGAACCACAGGCAATTGTACAGCTGAATAATGCTTTGCAAGAAACAAGGGTGAAAGAGCAGTTAGAAATTGAACGTATTTTAACGGAGCTGTCTGTGAAGGTCGGTGAGTATACGTCTGAATTATTACATAATGTAGCGGTACTGGCTCAGCTCGATTTTGTCTTTGCAAAAGCTCGTTACGCGAAAAAGATTAATGGTTCTAAACCACAGCTGAATCAAGAAGGCCGAGTGAAACTATTTAAAGCGAAGCACCCGCTTATTCCGGCTGATGTTGTGGTGGCAAACGATATTTTCTTAGGAGAAGAGTTTACAACAATCGTGATTACTGGTCCGAATACAGGCGGGAAGACCGTTACGCTAAAAACAATTGGACTTTGTACGTTGATGGCACAAGCTGGATTACAGATTCCAGCTCTTGATGGTTCAGAAGTAGCTGTTTTTTCAGCAGTATATGCTGATATTGGCGATGAACAGTCCATTGAGCAAAGCTTAAGTACATTTTCTTCTCATATGGTCAATATTGTTGAAATTTTGGAGCATGTGGATCATGAAAGTTTGGTTTTATTTGATGAGCTTGGAGCAGGAACTGACCCGCAAGAAGGAGCGGCTCTAGCGATTTCTATTTTAGATGAAGTGTATAAGCGGGGGGCCCGAGTTATTGCGACGACTCATTATCCAGAATTAAAGGCCTACGGTTATGACCGTGAGGGTGTCATTAATGCGAGCGTTGAATTTGATGTGGAGTCATTAAGACCAACGTATAAGCTACTGATTGGTGTACCTGGTCGAAGTAATGCATTTGAAATTTCAAAACGTCTTGGCTTAAACGAGAAAGTCATTAATCAGGCACGAAACCATATTGGTGAGGAGACGAATCAAGTTGAAACGATGATTGCCTCACTAGAAGCAAGTCGCCGTCAGGCAGAGGAAGAAGAGAAAGAAGCGGCGGATTATTTAAAGCAATCGGAAAAACTGCATCGAGACTTGCAACAACAAATTGCGGAATATTACAATGAACGTGATAAGCTGATGGAGAAAGCATCAACGGAAGCGGCTGCTATTGTTGAAAATGCAAAAAAAGAAGCAGAAAAGATTATTAGAGATTTACGCAAGCTTCGTTTAGAGAAGCAAGCAGATGTCAAGGAGCATGAATTAATCGATGCAAAGAAACGATTAGAAGAGGCTGCACCTGAGCTGAAAAAATCACCGAAAATGGCAGTATCATCGCAAAAACGGGTATGGCAGCCTGGTGATGAAGTGAAAGTGACAAGCTTCGGGCAAAAAGGCTATTTAATTGAAAAAGCATCGTCTGATGAATGGCATGTACAAATGGGTATTATGAAGATGAAAGTAAAAGAAGCAGATCTTGAATTTATTAAGTCAGCTCAAAAAGAAAAACAAACGAAGCCGCTTACGACAATTAAGGGGAAAGACTATCATGTTAGTCTTGAGCTGGATCTTCGTGGAGAGCGCTATGAAAACGCACTTTCAAGGGTTGAAAAATATATTGATGATGCACTTTTAGCGAGCTATCCAAGAGTGTCCATCATCCATGGAAAAGGTACAGGAGCTCTAAGACAAGGCGTTCAAGAATATTTGAAAAATCATCGCTCGGTTAAACGGATTCGCTTTGGAGAAGCAGGCGAAGGCGGCAATGGTGTTACGATTGTAGAATTTAAATAAACGGAAACAGACTTAAAAACTTGGTCAGTTACCATGTAGGAGTAGTGGGATATGGATGAGATTTGGGGAAATGAATATGTGTACATTGCTGCTCGCTATAGTGTCGTAATTTTATGCATCATTGTCTTTTTAACCGTTTTTGAGCTTGTAACAAAGTATAAAAATTGGGAAGAAATTAAGCGTGGAAACCTATCTGTTGCTATGGCTACAGGAGGGAAAATTTTGGGAATTTCCAACGTGTTTCGCCAATCCATTTTACAAAATGATTCTTTATTGACGATGATTGGTTGGGGAGTCTATGGTTTTGTTTTTCTTATAATTGGTTATTTTATTTTTGAGTTTATGACACCAGCGTTTAAAATAGATGAAGAAATCCAAAAAGATAATCGGGCGGTTGGCTTTCTATCGATGATGATTTCAATTGGTTTATCTTTTGTCATCGGCTCTGGAATTTCCTGATGCCTCTTGGGAAAGGAAGAAAGCTGTGGAGAAACTAGCGAAAATATTATTAGTTTGCTGTGGACTTTTTATTTTATTAGGTGTTGTTTATTTATTTATGAAAGTGTAAAGGAATACGGATAAAGAAAAGAGAGGTGCATATGATAGTGCCCTCTCTTTTCTTATGGCTTTTCCTGCAATGGGTCAAAGATGAATAGCATGATTTAAAAATTGTTTTGAATGTTAATTGTAAGAAAATGTTAATCATATTATAATGGTAATGATTAGTAAATATAGATTAAGGGAGGGGTTGAATGAGCAATAAGCCTTGGCAACAGATGTATCCAGAGGGGATACCGACGACGTTGATTTATGATGATAAGCCCGTGCAGGCGTATTTAAAAGAATCTGCTGTAAAACATCCTTATAAAGCATCTATTCATTTTATGGGTAGAGAGCTTACATTTAAGGAAGTGTATGAATCTTCTTTAAAGTTTGCTGCTTATTTGAAAGAATTAGGCCTTGAAAAAGGTGATCGTGTTGCTATTTTATTGCCCAACTGTCCACAGTCTGTTATTTCGTATTTCGGTATTTTGATGGCTGAAGGCGTTGTTGTACAGACTAATCCCACATATACGGAACGAGAGTTAGAGTATCAAATGAAAGATGCAGGAGCGAAAATAATTGTCACGTTGGATATTTTATTTCCTCGTGTTGCGAAAACTGTTCCGAAAACGAATATCCAACATATTATTGTAACCGCTATCAAAGACTACCTACCTTTCCCAAAAAATCTTATATATCCTTCTATTCAAAAGAAACAATACGGTACGGTCGTAAAAGTAGAGCATGCTGGCAATCATCATTTATTTAAAGAAGTGATGAAGCGAGATGTGCCGGAAGAAATGTCCAGCTCATGCGATGTCGATTGTGATGTAGCCCTATTACAATATACAGGGGGTACAACAGGATTTCCAAAGGGAGTTATGCTGACTCATAAAAACTTAATCGCAAATACGAGAATGTGTCAGGCGTGGTTATATAAAAGCAGACCAGGCAAAGAAAAGGTGCTTGGTATTTTGCCGTTTTTTCATGTATATGGCATGACAACTGTATTGCTGCTGTCCGTTTTGGAGGGCAATATGATGATTCTTTTACCGAAGTTCGATGTAGAAACGGTGTTAAAAACGATTCATAAGCACAAACCGACAATATTTCCCGGAGCACCGACTATTTATATTGGGATTTTGAATTACCCCGATTTGAAGAAGTATGACCTTTCTTCTATTAAAGCCTGCCTAAGTGGTTCCGCTCCTTTACCTGTAGAAGTACAGGAACAATTTGAACGGGTCACAGGCGGAAAATTAGTAGAAGGGTATGGGCTTTCTGAAACGTCTCCCGTCACGCATGCTAACTTTATTTGGGATGAACCGCGTGTAAAGGGAAGTGTTGGAGTCCCGTGGCCGGATACGGAAGCCGCGATTTTATCGTTAGAAACAGGTGAACCATTAGAGCCGAATGAAATAGGGGAGATTGGTATTAAAGGTCCCCAAGTGATGAAAGGGTATTGGAATCGCCCGGAGGATACGGAAAATACATTCAAAAACGGCTGGCTTTTAACAGGAGATTTAGGCTATATGGACGAACAAGGCTTTTTCTACGTTGTGGAACGTAAAAAAGATACCATTATCGCAGGTGGTTTTAATATTTATCCGAGAGAGATCGAAGAGGTTCTATATGAACACGAAGCGGTGCAGGAAGTAATCGTCGTTGGAATTCCTGATCCATATCGTGGTGAAACGGTCAAAGCTTATGTGGTTTTGAAATCTGGTCGTACAGTCACAGAACAGGAGCTTAATGAGTTTGCTAGAAAGCATTTAGCCGCCTATAAAGTTCCACGCTTATATGAGTTTAGAGAAGAGCTGCCCAAAACAACGATTGGGAAGATTTTACGTCGAGTGCTCATAGAAGAAGAGAAAAAGAAATGGGCTGAAGATGAAAAGAAAGCATAATCGTATTATGCGGAGCGATAATTTCTGGCTCCGTAACTACGATTGGATTGTACAAGTTATCCTATAAATGGTTTTATCTTGTAAAAATGTTATTGACAGTAATAAAATACCACTTTATTATAGAAACATGAATGATTATTCATTCATGTTTCTGAAAGGAGACAACTAGTGAAAAGTAGTAGGCCAAAGTATATGCAAATTATTGATGCAGCCGTTATTGTTATTGCTCAAAATGGTTACCATCAAGCTCAAGTATCAAAGATTGCTAAGCAGGCGGGAGTAGCAGATGGGACAATCTATCTTTATTTTAAGAATAGAGAAGATATTTTGATTTCATTATTCCGGGAAAAAATGGGTTACTTCGTTGAACAGATTCAAGAAGGTATTAAAGGAAAATCCAGCGCAGTAGATAAATTGTTTGTCTTGATTCAAAAACATTTTCAAATCCTTTCAGAAGACCCGAACTTAGCGATTGTGACTCAATTAGAATTAAGACAATCTAATAAAGAATTGCGTCATCGGATTAATGATGTGTTAAAAGGCTACTTAGACCTTGTCGATCGAATTGTTATTGAAGGAAAAGAAACCGGTGAATTCAGGTCTACGCTTAATGTCAAGCTCATGAAAAATATGATTTTTGGCACAATGGATGAAGTGGCAACAACTTGGGTGATAAATGATCAAAAATATTCACTTACAGACCTTGTCCCAGAAGTTCATCGATTATTAACAAATGGTTGTAGTTCTAGTAATTAACGATGTTTAGATAAGAGTGGCGATATCGTCGCTCTCAACTAAACTCGATAATGAAGCTTGTTTTCCGAATGGAAAAGAAGAGTGAATACATATCAAGTGCTTATTGATGACTTGAGAATTCAGCAACCAAGATGGGGGAGAAGAAATGGAGTACTTAAAGCTTGCAGTTGAGGACCATGTTGCTTTTATTACGATTAATAGAGCACCTGCAAATGCACTTTCTTCGGGAATGATTAAGGAGATATCCGAAGTCTTAGATGAACTTAGTCAGAATGAAGAAGTGAGAGTTATCTTGCTTCACGGTGAAGGAAGATTCTTTTCAGCAGGAGCGGATATTAAGGAATTTACTCAAATTGAAGATGGTTCTGCTTTCTCTGCCTTAGCTGCGAATGGACAAGCGGTATTGGAGAAAATCGAAAAATTTCCAAAACCGGTCATCGCTGCTGTTCACGGAGCTGCATTAGGCGGTGGTCTTGAATTAGCAATGTCTTGTCATATTCGCTTAGTAACAGAAGGAGCAAAGCTTGGTTTACCAGAGCTGCAATTAGGTTTAATCCCAGGTTTTGCAGGTACACAACGACTTCCACGTTATGTAGGTACAGCCAAAGCTGCGGAAATGCTATTTACAAGTGAACCGATTACAGGAGTGGAAGCTGTCCAATATGGTCTAGCGAACCGAGCTTACTCCGATGAAGAATTACTTTCAAAAGCGAAAGAACTAGCTTTTAAAATAGCAAAGAAAAGCCCTCTTGCTCTAAAAGCTATTATTGAACAATTAAACTATTTAAAGGATGACTCTTATTACAAAGGTGTGGCAAATGAAGCAGCACAATTCGGGAAAATTTTTGAGTCAGACGATGCAAAAGAAGGAATTAGTGCATTCATTGAAAAAAGAGAACCTATTTTTATAGGTAAATAAGTAAAAAAAGTAAAAAATATATTTTTTTCAAAAATATTAAAGGAATTTGTTGGATTTTGAAGAATACTTAATTATATATGGATTTTGACTTTTCAGAATCTTATGAATCCAAAACATTCAGGAGGGATTATCGTGAACATTTATGTATTACTGAAAAGAACATTTGATACAGAAGAAAAAATTACGCTTTCTAACGGCAAAATCAATGAAGAGGGCGCTGAATTTATTATTAACCCTTATGATGAGTATGCTGTGGAAGAAGCGATTCAAATACGAGACGCTCAAGGCGGCGAAGTAACAGTTGTTTCTGTTGGAAACGAAGAAGCTGAAAAACAACTGCGTACGGCTTTAGCAATGGGTGCTGATAAAGCGGTATTAATTAATATTGAAGATGACGTAGAAAATGGAGATCAATTTACAACATCAAAAGTATTGGCTGAATACTTAAAAGATAAAGAAGTAGATCTTATTATAGCAGGAAATGTAGCAATCGATGGCGGTTCTGGTCAAGTGGGACCACGTGTTGCAGAACTTCTTAATATTCCTTATGTAACAACGATTACAGACTTAAATATTGCAGGTACAACAGTAAGTGTTACACGTGATGTAGAAGGGGATTCAGAAACAATTGAAACGACTCTTCCATTGTTAGTAACAGCACAACAAGGCCTAAATGAGCCACGTTATCCTTCTTTACCAGGGATCATGAAAGCGAAGAAAAAGCCGCTTGAAGAATTAGAATTGGATGATTTAGATTTAGAAGAAGATGATGTGGAAGCGAAAACAAAAACAATTGAAATCTTTTTACCACCTACAAAAGAAGCAGGAAAAGTACTAAGTGGTGACATTTCTGCACAAGTTGGTGAACTTGTTCAATTATTACGCAGTGAAGCGAAAGTCATCTAATTATTAGAAATTTCGAAGTAAATAGACGAGTAAATAGATAAAAAAGAGCGCAGGAGGTTTTTATAATGGCTAGCAAGTTTCTTGTATTAGGAGAAGTTCGAGATGGTTCACTAAGAAATGTATCATTTGAAGCAATCGGTGCTGCAAAAGTTGCTGCAGATGGCGGAGAAGTAGTTGGTGTGTTAATTGGAGATAGCGTTCAAGCTTTAGGAGTGGAGTTAATTCAGTATGGTGCAGACCGAGTGGTCGTTGTAGAAGATGCTAAACTGGCTCAATATACTTCTGATGGCTTCTCACAGGCTTTGCTTGCTGTGATTGAATCAGAAAATCCAGACGGTTTAATTATCGGACATACTTCATTAGGAAAAGATTTAGCACCAAAAGTAGCTGGGAAATTAGAAGCAGGCTTAATCTCAGATGTTACGTCTCTTGAAGTAGCAGGCGGAAACACTGTGTTTACTCGCCCGATTTATTCAGGTAAAGCATTTGAGAAGAAAATTGTTACAGGCGGTCTAGTTTTTGCAACGATTCGTCCAAATAACATTGAACCATTACAAAAAGATGAGTCTCGTTCAGGAGATGTTGTTACACTGTCTGCGAATATTACAGATTTACGTACAATTATTAAAGATGTTGTTCGCAAAGCAAGTGAAGGTGTAGATCTTTCAGAAGCAAAAGTTATCATTTCTGGTGGTCGTGGTGTGAAGAGTGCTGAAGGCTTTGAACCATTAAAAGAACTTGCAGAAGTTCTTGGTGCAGCAGTTGGGGCTTCTCGTGGTGCTTGTGACGCGGATTACTGTGACTATTCTTTACAAATTGGACAAACTGGGAAGGTTGTTACACCGGATTTATATATCGCATGTGGTATTTCCGGAGCTATCCAACATTTAGCGGGAATGTCTAACTCAAAAGTAATTGTGGCTATTAACAAAGACCCAGAAGCAAACATCTTTAATGTTGCTGACTATGGTATTGTTGGTGACCTGTTTGAAGTTGTTCCACTTTTAACAGAAGAATTTAAGAAGTTAAAAGTAAACGCTTAAGTTATAGAAATACATAAGGTATTCATCGGCTCGTCTGATGAATACTTTTTTGTGTACATATATATAGATAGTTTTGGGGAAATTAGCGATGAAGCAAATTAATAGCACGAATGTAATCATCAATGGTATACTGTTTTTGATTATTTGAGTAAATATGAGGAGGATTTTATAAATGGCTATTGTAAATGCAACTGATCAAACTTTTGCAGCTGAAACAAACGAGGGTGTTGTTCTAGTTGACTTTTGGGCTCCGTGGTGCGGACCTTGTAAAATGATTGCTCCTGTTCTTGAAGAGCTTGATAGTGAAATCGCTGGTAAAGCGAAAATCGTTAAAGTGGATGTTGATGAAAACCAAGAAACAGCTGGTAAATTTGGTGTTATGAGTATTCCAACATTAATCGTTCTTAAAGACGGTGAGGCTGTCGATAAAGTAGTTGGTTTCCAACCAAAAGAAGCTTTAGCTGAACTTCTTGCTAAACACGCTTAATGATTGCAAAAAAATCTTCGAGTCTGAGACTTGAAGATTTTTTTTGCTTTAAGAAAGTTTAATCGTTTTTAAGGATTAAACTATTAGGAAAAGACACTAACTGTCGCTATTACAGGTGATAAGTTTTGTTTTAAGTCTCTTATAATGTAGATGTTTATTTTTTAGATAGGAGTATTTCCTGTATAGTAATAATAAGAAGAAATGATAAGGCGGGGGAGTTCATGAATCAGCAAATCAAGAATAAATTAGCCCTTCTTCCAGATCAACCTGGCTGTTATTTAATGAAGGACCGTCAAGGGACAGTTATTTATGTCGGGAAAGCAAAAGTGCTTAAAAATCGTGTGCGTTCTTATTTTACAGGCTCACATGATGGGAAAACGTTACGACTTGTAAATGAGATTGAAGACTTTGAGTACATTGTCACATCCTCTAACATTGAAGCTCTTATTTTAGAGTTGAACTTAATCAAACAATACGATCCAAAATATAATATTATGTTGAAGGATGATAAAACGTATCCATTTATTAAGCTTACAGCAGAAAAGCATCCTCGCCTTCTTATTACAAGGAAAGTGAAAAAAGACAAAGGGAAATACTTTGGTCCGTATCCCAATGTGACTGCTGCTACTGAAACAAAGAAGCTGCTTGATCGAATCTATCCGCTTCGTAAATGTGATACGTTGCCGAATCGAGTGTGTCTTTATTATCATTTAGGTCAGTGTCTTGCTCCTTGTGTGAAGGAGGTAGAGCAAGCGCAATATACGGAAATTGTAGATGAAATCAATCGTTTCTTAAATGGCGGACATGTTGAAATAAAGAAGGCGTTAACAGAGAGCATGCATGCCGCTGCTGAAGAATTAGATTTTGAGCGAGCAAAGGAGTTACGTGACCAAATTGCTCATATTGATGTTACGATGGAAAAGCAAAAGATGATGACGAATGATTTTACAGATCGCGATATTTTTGGATTTGCCTATGATAAGGGTTGGATGTGTGTGCAGGTGTTTTTCGTACGTCAGGGGAAATTAATTGAACGCGATGTTTCGCTTTTTCCAGCCTATAATGAACCAGAGGAAGAACTGCTTACCTTTTTAGGCCGTTTTTATGAAATGGATCATCACTTAAAGCCGAAGGAAATTTTGATTCCAGAGACGGTTGAGGCAGATCTAGCCGAACGTCTTCTCGATGTGAAAATTATTCAACCAAAACGTGGTCAGAAAAAGGACATGCTTGATTTAGCGAATAAAAATGCTAAATTAGCACTACATGAAAAATTCTCTCTTCTTGAACGAGATGAGGAACGATCTATAAAGGCTGTCGAGAATTTAGGGAAGCAGTTAGGAATTTATACACCTCATCGTATTGAAGCGTTTGATAACTCCAATATTCAAGGAACAAATCCTGTATCCGCACTAGTTGTATTTATAGATGGGAAACCAGTAAAAAAAGAATACCGCAAATATAAAATTAAAACGGTGCAAGGGCCGGATGATTATGAATCGATGCGGGAAGTTGTACGCAGAAGATATTCACGTGTGTTAAAAGAAGGCTTGCCATTACCGGATTTAATCATTATTGACGGAGGAAAAGGGCATGTTGAAGCGGTTAGGGATATTTTGGAGAATGAATTAGGCCTAGATATACCGTTAGCTGGTCTAGTAAAGGATGAGAAGCATCGTACATCTGAATTGATGATAGGGAATCCGCTTGAAATTATTCCACTTGATCGACAGAGTCAGGAGTTTTATTTATTACAACGAATTCAAGATGAAGTGCATCGATTTGCGATCACCTTCCATCGGCAACTTCGCGGGAAAAATGCGATTCATTCACAGCTTGACGATATCCCAGGAGTTGGTGAGAAGAGGCGTAAGCAATTGCTTAAATTATTCGGTTCGCTAAAAAAAATAAAAGAAGCCTCTATTGAAGAGCTCGTTCAAGCAGGTATGCCCGAAAAAGTAGCAGAGGCCATCTTCCAAAAATTTCAGAAATGAACTTGATTCACTTTCTCCTCTATGCTATACTCAAGAAGGATTTTGAACATGACAATTAAAAAGTGCTGATAGAGGTGCGAGATTCAAGAGTAGAAACCTGGAGAAGTATGAGCTTCTATGAAAGGTTTTGAAAGGGGAAATCGCCGAAGGAAAACAAAACTCATACTTTGTTTTTCTGGTTTGACATTGAATAAATGGCAGACTGTCAGGAAGAATTTCCTGGAGAGCTATCTCACTGTATTTGCCGTATTTATAGTGTTTTTCGCGGACAAAGCAATGAGATATATCTCGTTGCTTTTTTTGTGCTTGTACATATCAAATTCAGTTTAGTTTAGTATAAACAGCAGAGAGGGATGAATGAATATGCCAATTATTGTACAGAAGTTTGGTGGTACATCCGTTGGAAGTGTCACGAAAATTAAAAATGTGGCAAGACGGGTCATGGAAGAAGTAGAGCGAGGGAACGATGTTGTTGTCGTTGTGTCAGCGATGGGCAAAACAACGGATGAATTGGTAACAATGGCAAAGGAAATTACAGATAATCCAAGTAAGCGTGAAATGGATATGCTGCTGTCAACAGGTGAGCAGGTTACGATTTCTTTATTAACAATGGCCTTACTTGAGCAAGGTCAGCAAACGATTTCATTTACAGGATGGCAAGCAGGAATCCAAACGGAAGCAGTCCATGGCAATGCACGCATTTTACAAATTGATACGAAGCGTATGGAAGCGGAATTACAAGCAGGGAAAGTGGTTGTCGTTGCTGGATTCCAAGGGATAGATAAGGAAGGGAACATTACGACACTAGGGCGCGGAGGTTCAGATACAACAGCTGTTGCATTAGCTGCAGCACTGAAAGCGCAACGCTGTGACATTTATACAGACGTAACGGGCGTATTTACGACGGACCCACGCTATATTAAAGAGGCAAGAAAGCTCTTATCGATTTCATATGATGAAATGTTAGAGCTTGCAAATTTAGGAGCTGGCGTACTTCACCCACGTGCAGTTGAGTTTGCTAAAAATTATCACATTCCACTAGAAGTACGTTCTAGTATGGAGAAAGAATCAGGGACGATTATTGAGGAGGACGCAACAATGGAAGAAAATTTAATTGTAAGAGGTATTGCCTTTGAAGATAAAATTACACGTGTGACGGTATTCGGTTTACCGCGTACACTTAGCACTTTATCAACCATTTTTACAACGCTCGCAAAGCATCATATTAACGTAGATATCATTATTCAAACAATGACATCTGAAGAAACAACAAATCTTTCGTTTTCAATTAAAAGTGAAGTTCTTCAAGAAGCTCTTCAAGTATTGGAAAGTAATAAGCCGAACCTTGAGTTTGAAAGAATCGAAACAGAAGATGGCTTAGCGAAAGTATCAATCGTTGGTTCAGGTATGGTCTCAAACCCGGGAGTTGCAGCTGAAATGTTTGAAGTGATGGCGAACACGGGAATCCAGGTGAAAATGGTTAGCACATCAGAAATTAAAGTGTCGACTGTTATTAATGAACAGGAAATGGTTAAAGCGGTAGAAGCTCTGCATGTTGCCTTCAACCTAGGTGCTCATTCCAAAGCGTTAGCTTAATTAAGAGGTGTAAAACAGACTTACTTTATTGTAAGTCTGTTTTACAGTACGATTAAAGTGGGTCTTTTGGATCCCATTGAACCGTGAAAATCACTCTTTTTGCGCGTTTTTTAATTTCAGCAACTGCTTCACTGCTGCATTTTTTTTGAAGGGCGCTCTGCTCAGCGAGGAATCCAGTTTCTAGTTGGAAATGGCAGTTCGAATAGAGCTCTAGGCGGCGATTGATAATTTCTCCGGTTAAGGTGAGTTCCATTTCATTTTTTGTTTCTTTTTCGATGATTAAATCACCCCAGCCAGCACTTTGAAAAAATGCAACCACTTCACCCATACTACTCAAAGGGAACTTTCTAGCTAACTGTTTTCCAGTCCAATAAAGGATTTGGTAGGAGTCTTGTCCGAGGATATTATCTAAGACAATTTCTCGAATGAGTTCATAGCCAAAAGTAGGAATTTGAAGTTCGTTTATTGCAGAGTCTTCTAAAGTTTCTGCGAGATTTTTTTTCATTGTGAATCGCCTCTTTCTGTAAATCTATTATAAACAATTTTCATTTTGATGCTGTACTATTTTTTAAAATATTTTCGGGAACGATTGGAAAATATTAACATATTATTCTGTGATATAGATGCCTATAATAATATTTTTTGTAAAAATTTAGATAATTTAGAATTCATCTTGCTGGATTATCACGAATTTCTATCGTGAAAAAAAGAAATCTTGTATCCGTTTTCTTGACGCCTATAAAAGTGAGGAGTAAAATAGTGGTGTCACATAATTGTAAAAAAGTATAGAAATCATTCTATGCTTGCATTGGTGCGAGGATAAAAGGTAGCCACCAATTTATCTGAGCATGATTTTTCACAAATTAAGGGGGGGCACTTAGTGGCAAAAAATCGTGAGTTTGGAAATCGTAGGCTTCATTCACTTCTTGGGGTAATTCCAATCGGGTTATTCCTCATCTTCCATCTATCAGTGAACTTTATGGCAACAAAAGGAGAGGAAACTTTCAATAATGCAGTTCATGCAATTGAATACGTTCCAATCTTGATAGCGGTAGAGTGGGTTGTTATTTATCTACCATTGATTTTCCATGCTGTTTATGGGATCTATATTGCGTTTACAGCTAAAAACAATTTAGGAAGATTTGGATTCTTCCGTAACTGGATGTTCATGTTACAACGTTTAACTGGAATTATCACTTTAATTTTCCTTGTTTGGCACATTTGGGAAACTAGAGTTCAAAAGGCTTTAGGGTCAGAAGTTAACTTTGACATGATGGCTGAAATCTTCTCAAATCCAATTATGATTGCATTTTACATTGTGGGTATTATTTCAGCGATTTTCCACTTTGCTAATGGATTATGGTCATTTGCAGTTAGCTGGGGATTAACAATTACACCTAAATCACAAAAAATCATGACTTATGTTACATTAGTAGTATTCGTTGTGCTTTCTTACATTGGTGTTAGCGCGATTTTCGCTTTTGTATGATAAGCGAATGAATTAAGCAAAGAACATTATAAGATTTTTGATAATGGAAATAAGGGAGTGACAAGTTTGGGTAAAGGTAAAATAGCTATCGTCGGTGGCGGACTAGCAGGTTTAATGGCTACGATTAAAGCGGCAGAGATGGGGAAACAGGTTGAGTTATTCTCACTAGTTCCTGTAAAACGCTCTCACTCTGTATGTGCCCAAGGCGGTATTAATGGAGCAGTTAATACAAAAGGTGAAGGGGATTCTCCGTGGATCCACTTTGATGATACAGTATACGGTGGGGACTTCTTAGCGAACCAACCACCAGTAAAAGCGATGTGTGAAGCAGCACCAGGAATTATCAATATGTTTGACCGTATGGGCGTTATGTTTAACCGTACACCAGAAGGTTTACTTGACTTCCGTCGTTTTGGTGGAACACAACATAGCCGTACAGCATTTGCTGGTGCAACAACTGGTCAACAATTACTTTATGCGATGGACGAGCAAGTACGTCGTTATGAAGTAGAAGGCCTTGTAACGAAGTATGAAGGCTGGGAATTCCTTGGAGCTGTAATTGATGAACAACAAACAGCACGTGGAGTTGTTGCTCAAAACTTAGCTTCTATGGAAATCAAAGCATTCCCTGCTGACGCTGTGATTATGGCGAGCGGTGGACCAGGAATTATCTTTGGTAAATCTACAAACTCAATGATCAACACAGGTTCAGCAGCATCTATCGTATACCAACAAGGTGTTAACTATGCGAACGGTGAGTTCATTCAAATTCACCCAACAGCGATTCCTGGTGATGACAAACTTCGCCTAATGAGTGAGTCTGCTCGTGGTGAAGGTGGACGAGTATGGACATATAAAGACGGAAAACCTTGGTATTTCTTAGAAGAAAGATACCCAGCATACGGAAACTTAGTACCTCGTGATATCGCGACTCGTGAAATCTTCGACGTATGTGTAAACGATAAGCTAGGTATCAATGGGGAAAACATGGTTTACCTTGATCTTTCACATAAGGATCCAAAAGAACTTGATATTAAACTTGGTGGTATCATTGAAATTTACGAGAAATTCATGGGTGAAGATCCACGTAAACTTCCAATGAAAATTTTCCCTGCGGTTCACTATTCAATGGGTGGACTATGGGTAGATTATGACCAAATGACAAATATCAAAGGTCTATTTGCTGCAGGTGAGTGTGATTACTCTCAACATGGTGCGAACCGTCTAGGAGCTAACTCTCTTCTATCTGCTATCTACGGTGGATCTGTAGCAGGACCAAATGCAGTTAAATATATTGAAGGATTAGAGAAAACAACGGATGCACTTCCTTCTTCATTATTTGACGGTTATGTAAAACAAGAGCAAGAAAAATGGAACAACATTATGTCATTAGATGGTACAGAAAACTCTTACATTCTTCATAAAGAGCTTGGAGAATGGATGACTAATAATATGACGGTTGTTCGTTACAATGCTAAATTGAAAGAAACAGATAACAAAATTCTTGAGTTGATGGAACGTTATAAAAAGATTAACATCAACGATACTGCTAAATGGAGCAACCAAGGTGCAGCATTTACTAGACAATTACAAAACATGCTGCAACTAGCTCGTGTTATGACAATCGGTGCCTTAAACCGTAACGAAAGCCGTGGAGCGCACTACAAGCCAGAGTTCCCAGATCGTGATGATGAGAACTTCATGAAAACAACAATGGCTACGTTTAAAGGCTTAGATCAAGCACCAGCATTCCATTATGAAGATATCGATGTGTCGCTAGTTCCACCTCGTAAACGCGATTATACAACTAAACATTAAGAAGGGAGAGAACACCAAATGTCTGAAACTAAAACAGTACGTTTTATCATTACTCGTCAAGATACACCAGATTCAGCTCCTTATGATGAGGAATTTGAATTACCATATCGTCCTAATATGAACGTAATTTCAGCATTAATGGAAATTCGTCGTAATCCTGTAACAAAAAGTGGTAAGAAAACAACTCCAATTGCTTGGGATATGAACTGTTTGGAAGAAGTGTGTGGGGCATGTTCAATGGTTATCAATGGAAAACCAAGACAATCATGTACAGCACTTGTTGATCAATTAGAGCAACCTGTTCGTCTTGCTCCAATGCGTACATTCCCAGTTGTTCGTGACCTTCAAGTTGATCGTAGCCGTATGTTCGATAACTTGAAAAAGGTAAAAGCTTGGATTCCAATCGATGGAACGTACAATCTTGGACCAGGTCCTCGTATGCCAGAGCGTAAACGTCAATGGGCTTACGAATTAGCTAAATGTATGACTTGTGGTGTATGTCTAGAAGCATGTCCAAATGTGAATGACGGCTCAAACTTTATTGGACCACAACCATTATCACAAGTTCGTTTATTCAACGCTCATCCAACTGGTGCGATGAACAGAGCAGAACGTTTGAATGCAATTATGACAGATGGAGGACTTGCTAACTGCGGTAACTCACAAAACTGCGTACAGTCTTGTCCAAAAGGTATTCCATTAACAACTTCAATTGCAGCTCTTAACCGTGATACTGCAATCCAATCATTCCGTAACTTCTTCGGAAGCGATCAAGTTTAATCAATTGTATGAAAAGAACCTGTATCTTATGATGCAGGTTCTTTTTTTTGCGTATTTTTATTCTAGCTTTATAGTGGAAAGGTGTGTGAGACTACTTCATAAAACCTAGGTATATTATGTAAAATTCTTTCAATCATATACATTTTACTTTAGAATGAATGAATAACCATTCATTGAATAAGAGGAGGCAGCATTTTGAGTAGAATTTCATATATTGAAAATTTTGAACAGTGGCAAGCTAGTTTTTTCTTTAAGCAAGAGGTGAAGGTTCGTTTTTCGGAAACAGATATGTTCGGTCATTTAAATAATACGGTTACATTCACGTATTTTGAGGAAGCAAGAATGGAATACTTTAAGCATTTAGGCTTAATGCAAAGATGGCTAGAGGCAAACAATGATGCTATCATTGTTGTAGCTGATTTGCAATGTGATTATCTTCAACAGGTGTTTTTTGATGAGCACTTATATGTGCATGTTAAGGTAGCAAAAATTGGTACTTCATCTGTGGATCTTCATTATATGATTACAAAGGAAGACGGCTCAGTTTGCTATACGGGCAGGGGAGCACTTGTTCAAATTTCGAAAGCTACTGGGAGATCCCTTCCCTGGAGTGAAGAAGTGAAAGCGGTATTAGGACAATTTCAAGAAGTAGAGTAAGAAAAGAAAATTTAAATTATATAAGCAAAAGAGTCACTCCCTCGCCTTTATCTACATACTATATCGTGACTAAATAGACACCCACTCCGGGTTTTATGCTGGTGAAGGCAAGGAGGGTTACATTAATTGAAGGAGAACGAATTCACTCATAAGCCACTACTCACCAAAAGAGAAAAAGAAGTATTTGAGTTACTAGTACAGGACAAAACAACAAAAGAAATCGCAGGTGAATTGTTTATAAGCGAGAAAACAGTTCGAAATCATATTTCTAATGCGATGCAAAAGCTTGGAGTTAAGGGGCGTTCACAAGCGGTTATAGAACTCCTTCGTATGGGAGAACTTAAGCTTTAATGTTTTGACTGCATTCTATGTAAATATTCATATAGAAACCTCTCTCCCATGGTGAGCAGCATCAAAGGAAATGTTAACAATTCATTGTTCAACACCTATGTTGCTGCTCTGTTTTTGTCCTGTAACTATATAATATTAGGACGCTGCTGATTCTAGGATCGTTACGTGTGAAACCTTGGTTTCACACGTCTTATATTTTAAGAGTTAAAAAGTTGGAGTATAAAAAGATATTGATTTTTATAAAGAGGGGAGATAAGTCGTGTTTTTCTAGCTAACAGTTGAAATCTCATTCACTTTCCTCCAAAATGGGAGTATGATATTCAGGGAGCGGATAAGAAGCTAGAGTTATGAAGTAATTTGTTATTTGACTGACATGCTACTTTCTTTAGTGATATAGACATCGCTTCTTTGAAAGCTGCTTTAACAAAATTGCACCATGAAATGAAGGAAGAATGAGGCGAGTTTTTTGAAATCAATTGGAATTATAGATTCAGGAGTCGGTGGGTTGACGGTTGTAAAAGAAATTATGCGACAGCTTCCCAACGAACAGGTTATCTATTTAGGAGATACGGCTAGATGCCCTTATGGACCAAGATCAAAAGAAGATGTAAAAAAATTCACGTGGCAAATGACCCGTTTTCTATTAAAACATGATATTAAAATGCTAATTATTGCGTGTAATACAGCGACAGCTGCTGCTTTAGAGGATATTCGAGCGGAACTGGCAATTCCTGTGCTAGGGGTTATTCATCCTGGAGCAAGAGCAGCAATCAAAGTATCCGATACGTTACATATTGGTGTAATCGGTACAATTGGAACGGTAAAAAGTCATGCGTATGATGAAGCGCTTGCTTCTATTAATGATCATGTAAAAGTGACAAGTTTAGCTTGTCCGAAATTTGTTCCAATCGTTGAAAGCGGTGAGTTTGAGGGCGAGATTGTCGGCAGGGTTGTCGCAGAAACATTAAAGCCTTTGAAGAAAACAAAAATTGATACATTAATTCTTGGTTGTACGCATTATCCACTGCTTGGTCCAGTTATTTCCCGCTATATGGGAGGTCGTGTGCAGGTAATTTCTTCAGGAGATGAAACGGCCCGTGAAGCAAGTGTAATCTTGGATTACTATCGATTAATGAATCGAAGTAAAGAGCGTCCTGTCCATCGCTTTTTTACGACAGGATCTAAAGATATCTTTAGTGAAATTGCTTCAAAATGGCTTAATCGCGATATTGAAACGGTTGAGACCATTAAGATTGATTCATTATAAGACTTCCATTCGGAGGTCTTTTTTTTTAGTTTTTCTATAAGATTCCTATATTATGGACTATATAATTTACCTCCGCTTCTTTTAATAAAAGGTCTAAAATCTCAGAGGGCTCGTATAAATAGTAGTACAAACTGTCCTAGGAGTGATTTTATGTCCAAAATAAGAAAAATAACAGTAGTGACAACGCTTTTAGCCTCTTCTGTTTGGCTTGCTGGCTGCGGCTTATTTGGTGGGGAAGAGAAAAAACAAATTGATCCTCCTACAGATGTTTCCTTAGTAGATGAGCAGCCGGCTCTTGAGGAAACGAATGGTGATGGTCAGAACGTAGAAGGAGAAAAGCAAGCAGTTGAGAATACAA
>Ga0182738_1002007_pt1 | contig 24653 bp, 19 predicted proteins | sample eDN5th30CBELigMG_FD_128876 | JGI IMG/M metagenome (GOLD analysis project Ga0182738, IMG submission 128876) | Enriched Miracle-Growth compost microbial communities from Emeryville, California, USA - eDNA 5th pass 30_C BE-Lig MG (version 2)... ...
CGCGCGACCAGGGCCCGCAGCGCCCGCATGGCCTCGACGGCATGCTCCTTGTCGGCGGACTGGATGGCCACCAGCGGAATGTATTCGTCATCGGGCAACTCCAGCCGGGCCCAGCGCTTGCCCGGCGGGAAGGACACGCCGACGACCTGCGACCAGGGAATCAGCCGGTCTGAAAGCGCATTGCGGACCGACACCCCGGACTCCCCCGCCCGCACGCGGGCCCGCGTCAACAGCAGCAGCGCGCCGGCCACGATCAGGCCGAGCACCACGACCGCCACCCGGTCATAGGTACGAAAGATCACGCCGCTGGCGCGGATGGTCAGCAACACGCTCACCACGACGTGGATGGTCACGATCAGGATCGCGACGATCCAGAGGCCAAGACGCATCATGCGCGGACGTACCTGAAGATCCCAGCGCGGGGATCCGGCCGGGGACGTCACAGTGCGGCGCGAAGCTCGCGCAGGGTCAGCGCCGTACTGAGTGCCGCGGCAGCTGCTTGAGCACCCTTGTCTTCGGTCGAATCGGGCAGTCCAGCACGGTCCAGCGCCTGCGCCTCGTTGTTGACGGTGAGCACGCCGTTGGCCACCGGGGTCGACGCGTCCAGCGACACCCGGGTCAGACCCTGAGTCACTGCGTCACACACATAGTCGAAATGCGGTGTGGCGCCGCGGATCACGACCCCCAACGCGACGACGGCGTCATGGTTGCGGGCAACTTCCTGCGCAACCACCGGGATCTCGATCGCCCCGAGCACCCGCACCACCGTCGGCTCGGCAATGCCTGCGTCGGCGGCAACCTTGCGGGCTCCGGCCAGCAGGGCATCACAGATGCGGGTGTGCCAGGTGCTGGCCACGATCGCCAGACGCACATCAGTGGCGTCGAGCGCCGGCATGTCCGGCACTCCTGCAGCTGGACTCATCTACAGTGCCCCGCCGAATTCGTCCGGCAACTGAGCGGAGTCGTCGAAGTCTTCCAAGCCGGTCAGTTCATGGCCCATCCGGTCACGCTTGGTCAGCAGATAGCGGATGTTCTCGGAGTTGGCCCGCACCGGCAGCGGCACCCGCTCGATGATGTGCAGGCCGTAGCCGTCCAGCCCGACGCGCTTGGCCGGGTTGTTGGTGAGCAGCCGCATCGAACGGACACCGAGGTCCGAGAGGATCTGGGCCCCGATTCCGTAGTCACGGGCGTCGGCCGGCAAGCCGAGTTTGAGGTTGGCGTCGACGGTGTCGTCGCCGGCGTCCTGCAGCTGGTAGGCCTGCAGTTTGTGCAGCAGCCCGATGCCGCGGCCCTCGTGGCCACGCATGTAGAGCACCACCCCGCGACCCTCCTGCGCGACCATCGCCAGTGCCGCATCCAGTTGCGGGCCACAGTCACAGCGCCGGGAGCCGAAAACATCGCCGGTCAGGCACTCCGAGTGCACGCGAACGAGCACGTCGTCGCCGTCGTTGTTCGGCCCGGCGATCTCGCCGCGGACCAGCGCGACATGCTCGACGTCCTCGTAGATGCTGGTGTAGCCGACCGCGCGGAACTCGCCGTGGCGGGTCGGGATGCGGGCTTCAGCGACACGTTCGATGTGCTTTTCGTGCTTGCGCCGCCACTCGATCATGTCGGCGATGGAGATCAGGGCCAGGCCGTGCTCGTCAGCGAAGACTCGCAGCTCTTCGGTCTGGGCCATCGCGCCCTCGTCCTTTTGGCTGACGATCTCGCAGATCGCGCCGGCGGGCTGCAGGCCGGCCATCCGGGCCAGGTCGACCGCGGCCTCGGTGTGGCCGGGCCGGCGCAGCACCCCGCCGTCCTTGGCGCGCAGCGGCACCACATGGCCGGGGCGGGTGAAGTCGTCGGCGACACTGCCCGGGTCTGCCAACAGACGCATCGTGGTGGCCCGGTCGGAAGCCGAAATCCCGGTCCCGACGTCGTTTTTCGCGTCGACGGTGACGGTGTAGGCGGTGCCGTGCTTGTCCTGGTTCACCGCGTACATCGGCAGCAGGCCCAGCCGGTCGCAGATGGCGCCGTCCAGGGGCACGCACAGATAGCCGGAGGTGTAGCGGACCATGAACGCCACCAGCTCGGGGGTGGCCTTCTCGGCGGCGAAGATCAGATCGCCTTCATTCTCGCGGTCTTCGTCGTCGATGACGACGACGGCCTTGCCAGCCGCGATGTCGGCAACCGCCCGCTCGACGGTGTCCAACTTCGTCATCTGTGCCACCTTGGTTTCGCCGTCGGAAAGCGCCCCGTCGGCGCAACCCGCCCATTCAGTATGAACCACCCCGGACCCAGGGTTTGCCGCGTGGACTCATTCCGTGGGCTTTGTCACCAGTCTCTCGACGTACTTGGCGATCACGTCCACCTCGAGATTGACCACCGTGCCGACCGGCGCCCGACCCAGGGTCGTCAGCTCCAGCGTGGTCGGAATCAACGAGACTTCAAAAAAGTCGTCGGGGTCAGCACCCAGTCCGGACACCGTCAGCGAGGTGCCGTCCACGGTGATCGAGCCCTTCTCCACCACGTAGCGCGCCAGCGACGCCGGCAGTCCGATCCGCACCACTTCCCAGTGCTGCCCGGGGGTGCGGGACAGGACCTGCCCGGTGCCGTCGACGTGGCCCTGCACGATGTGGCCACCCAGCCTGCTATTCAGAGCAGCCGCACGTTCCAAGTTCACCGGGCTTCCGACCTGCAACGATCCCAGGCTGGACCGCTCCAGCGTCTCGCGCATCACGTCGGCGCTGAAGCGGCTGCCGGGCTGCACATCGACCACGGTCAAGCACACGCCGTTGACGGCGATCGAGTCGCCGTGCCGGGCGTCGGAGGTGACGGTGGGGCCCTGGATGACCAGGCGCGCAGCGTCGGCGAGGTCCTCGCGGCCGACCAGCTCGCCCAGCTCCTCGACGATTCCGGTGAACATCACCACAGGCTAGACCGCGCCTGCCCGACGGCCTCTATACGATGTCCCCCATGCGCAGACTTCTCATCGCCCTGGCCACCGCGACCACCGCCGCCGCGCTGTTCGCGGGCTGCTCTTCCAAGGATGCCGGCGGACCGCTGCCGGACGCGACGACGCTGGTCAAGGAATCGGCCACCACCACCGCCAACCTCAAGAGCGCGCACCTGGCACTCTCGGTGACCGGCCAGATCAAGAACCTGCCGGTCAAAACCCTTGAGGGTGACCTGACCACCCAGCCGACCACCGCGGCCAAGGGCAGCGCGACCATCATGATGCTGGGCTCGGATGTCGACGCCAAGTTCATCGTGATCGATGGCGACCTCTACGCGGCGATCACCGGTGACGACTACGACAACTACGGCTCCGCCGACAAGATCTACGACGTTGCCGCGATCCTGAGCCCGGAGAAGGGCTTGGCCAACATGCTGTCCAACCTGACTGACGCGAAGGCCGCCGGCCGCGACACCATCAACGGCCAGAAGGCCGTCCGGGTCACCGGCAACGCGCCCGCCGACGCCGTGAACTCCCTGGCGCCGCAGCTCAAGGCCACCGCTCCGACGCCGGCCACGGTCTGGATCCAGGAAGACGGCGACCACCAGCTGGTTCAGGCCCAGCTCACCCCCAGCGCGGGCAACGCCATCCAGATGACCCTGTCGAACTGGAACGCACCGGTCACGATTGAGAAGCCGGCGGGAGCGTAATGCGGGTAAACCGCACGCTCGCGATCAGCGCAGGTAGCCTCGCCGTCCTGCTCGGGGCACTCGACACCTATGTCGTGGTCACGATCATGCGCGACATCATGGCTCCGCAGCCGGCGGGTGTCGGCATCCCGATCAACAAGATCCAGCAGCTGACCCCGATCATCACCTGTTACCTGCTGGGCTACATCGCTGCGATGCCGCTGCTGGGCCGGGCGTCTGACCGGTTCGGCCGCAAACTGCTGCTGCAGGTCAGCCTGGCCACCTTCGCCATCGGATCGGTGGTGACGGCACTGTCGACCGACCTGTCGATGCTGGTGATCGGCCGCACCATCCAGGGCGTCGCGGCCGGAGCACTGTTGCCGGTGACGTTCGCCCTCGGTGCTGACCTGTGGGCACAGCGCCGCCGGTCGGCGGTGTTGGGCTGGATCGCCGGCGCCCAGGAACTGGGCAGTGTGCTGGGTCCGCTGTACGGCATCTTCATCGTCTGGGCGTTGACCAGCTGGCGAGACGTGTTCTGGATCAACGTGCCGCTGACCGTGCTGGCCATGGTCTTGATCCACTTCAGTCTCCCCCCGCAATCTCAGGACGCCGCACGGGAGCGTGTCGACGTGGTCGGCGGGCTGCTGCTGGCGGTGATCCTGGGACTGTTGACGATCGGCCTGTACAACCCCGACCCCAGCGCCAAGCAGGCGCTTCCCAACCACGGTGCGGCGTACCTGTTGTTTGCGGCGATCGCGCTGGTGGCGTTCGTGGTGTGGGAGATCAAGTCGCCGACGAAGCTGCTCGACCCGGCCGGCGCCCGGATTGGCCCGTTTCTGGCCGCGTTGGGCTCTTCGCTCTGCGCCGGCGCCGCACTGATGGTCACCCTGGTTGACGTCGAACTGTTCGGCCAGGGCGTGCTCGGCAAGACCCAGAACGAGGCGGCGATGTTGCTGCTGTGGTTCCTGGCCGCACTGCCCGTCGGCGCTGTGGTGGGCGGGGCGATAGCCACCGCGGTCGGTGATCGGCTGGTCACGTTCGTCGGGCTGCTGATCGCCGCCGGGGGCTACTGGCTGATCTCGAAGTGGCCGGTCGACCTGATGGCCTACCACCACGATGTACTCGGCTTGAGTCTTCCGGCGGCACACACCGACCAGGTGCTGGCCGGCTTCGGCTTGGGCCTGGTGATCGGCCCACTGACCTCAGCGGTGATGCGCGTGGTGCCGCCGCGGGAGCACGGTATCGCCGCGGCGGGTGTGGTGGTGGCCCGGATGACGGGGATGCTGATCGGCATGGCCGCCCTGTCGGCGTGGGGCCTGTTCCGGTTCAACCAGATCCTGGCCGGCCTGCCCAAGGTGCCCGGCGGCAGCCTGGCCGAGAAGATGGCCTCGACTGCGGCCAACTCCAAGCTGGCCTTCGCGATGATGTATGGCGAGATCTTCGGGATCACCGCCATCATCTGTGTGGTGGGCGCGGTGCTGGGGTTGTTCATCGGCAGCAACGACGTGCACGCCGAAGATCCCGAGGTGGACGCGCCGGAGGCCGCCGTCGCGCGGTGAGCTGCGCCGGCCGCTAGTGCGGCCCGCCGAGCGTGCGGATTGATACGCCCCTCCCGGCGTGTCGGGTACCAATCGGCACGCTCGGCGGAGATGGGCGGAGATTTGCCGGCCGCTAGTGCGGCACCAGGCTCAGCAACAGGTCGGGGCCGATCTGCTCCGTGGTGTCGAATCGCCAGCGCAGTGCCCGGGCAATGTTGGGCACGCCGACGTCGTCGACGGCGGTGACCGGCCCGCCCAGCAGGATCGGTGCCACGTAGGCCAGGATGCGGTCGATCGCTCCCGCTCGCAGGAATGCCCCGGCCAACGTGGGGCCGCCCTCGAGCAGCACGTCGGTGCGGTCGGAGAGGGCCCGCAGTACCTCGGCCGGGTCGTGGGTGCGGATCACCATGGTGCGCGAGTCGTCGTTGAGCACGTGCGCGTCCGCGGAGATCTCCCGCTGGCCCACCACCACCCGCAGCGGTTGACGTTCGGCCAGGGTGCCGTCGGGCAGCCGGGCGGTCAGTGTGGGGTCGTCGACGAGCACGGTGCCCGTGCCGACCACGATGGCGTCGGCCGCCGCCCGACGGCGGTGCAGGTCCGCCCTGGCCGCCTCGCTGGTGATCCACTGGCTGGAACCGTCGGCGGCCGCACTGCGACCGTCGATGCTGGTGGCGTATTTCCAGGTGACGTGCGGGCGGCCGGTGCGTTGCTTGTGCAGCCACTCCCGCAACGGGCCGGTGCTCACGGCCGCGGCCTGCACCCCGGAGATCACCTGAACGCCCGCGTCGGCCAGCCGCGCCGCCCCGCCCCCCGCATCCGGGTTGGGGTCGTCGACGGCGTAGGCCACCTGCGCCACCCCGGCCGCCAGCAACGCGTCCACGCACGGCGGGGTTCTGCCGTGGTGATTGCAGGGTTCGAGCGTGACGACCGCCGTACCGCCGACGCTCAGCTCACCGGCTCGTCGCAACGCCACCACTTCGGCGTGCGCCTCGCCGGCCGGACGGGTTCCCCCGACGCCGACCACCCGGCCGTCGCGATCCAGAATGACCGCGCCCACTGGTGGGTTGGGGTAGGTGTTGCCCTTGACCCGCTGCGCCTGTTCGATCGCCAACAACATCGCGGCGTCATGGTCGACGGCATGCTCGCCGTCGCCTTTGGCGCTCATGCGCGCAGGTGCGGTGACGCCGCCAGAGCCTGACGACGCAGTGACTCAACGGCGGCGCCCGGGTCAGCGGCGCTGTAGACGGCCGAGCCGGCGACGAAGCAGTCGACGCCGGCTTCCGCCGCCTGTTCGACGGTATCGGCGTTGATGCCGCCGTCGATCTCCACCAGGATGCTGAGCTCCCCGGAATCGACCAGCTTGCGCACGGCGCGCACCTTGCTCAGTACCTCGGGGATGAAGGACTGCCCGCCGAACCCGGGCTCCACCGACATCACCAGCAGGGTGTCGAAGTCCCGCAGGATCTCCAGGTAGGGCTCCAGTGGCGTGCCGGGCTTGATGCTGAGTCCGGCTTTGGCGCCCGCGGCGCGGATGTCGCGGGCCACGGCGATCGGGTTGTCGGTGGCCTCGGCGTGGAACGTCACGTTGTATGCGCCGGCCTCCGCGTAGGGCGGCGCCCAGCGTCCCGGGTCCTCGATCATCAGATGGCAATCCATCGGGATGTCGGTGGCCGCCAGGAGACTCTGCACCACCGGCAGGCCCAGGGTCAGGTTCGGAACGAAATGGGCGTCCATCACATCGACGTGCAGCCAGTCCGCGCCCTTGACGGCGGCGACCTCATCGGCGAGGCGGGCGAAATCGGCCGACAGGATCGACGGCGCGATCATGGCTCGTGACATGCGCTCAGATTACTTGTAGCGCCGCAGCGAACATGGCGTCGGTCCCGTGCCGGTGTGGCCACAGCTGCACATGTGGTCCGTCGCCGAGCGCGCCGACGGGCGCGAACAGTTCCCGGGTGTCCAACGCGCGCACCGGATGCCGGCGCAGCGCATCGGCCACCACACCGACCGTTTCAGCCAGATGCGGCGAGCATGTCGCGTACAGCACCACTCCCCCCGGCCGGGTCAGCCCGATCGCCGCGGCCAGCAATTCACGCTGCAGTTTCGCCAGCACCGGGATGTCGGCAGGCAGGCGGCGCCAACGGGCTTCGGGTCTACGCCGCAAGGCGCCCAATCCGGTGCAGGGCGCATCGACCAGTACCCGGTCGAAGCCGGGTTCCAGACCCGAGTCGCGGCCGTCGGCAGTCAGCACCTCCACGCCCAGGCCGCGGGTGTTCTCGGCGACCAGCGCGGCCCGGTGCGGGGCCTGTTCAACGGCAGTCACCCGCGCCCCGACCTGCGCGCCGAGAGCGGCCAGCAGCGCGGTCTTGCCGCCCGGTCCGGCGCACAGATCCAGCCACCGGCCGGTGTCACCGTCGACCGGAACCGATGTCAGGGCGCGGGCCACCAGCTGGCTGCCCTCGTCCTGGACCAGGGCCTGACCGGCGCGCACCGCGTCGAGCTTGCCTGGGTCGCCGCCCGGGAGATAGACGGCGTAGGGCGAATACCGACCGACTTCGCCGTCCACCGCGGCGGCCAATTCGGCGGCGGTCAAGGCGCCCGGCCGGGCCGCGAGGTGCACGCGAGGCCGCTCGTCGTCACCGGCCAGCACCGCATCGAGTTCACCGGCGGCGGCCCCCAGCGCGTCGGCGAACGCCTGCGCGATCCAGCGCGGGTGGGCACGGACGAAGGCGGCGTGGCCGATCGGATCGCTGTCGGCGTTCGGTGCCAGTTCCGCGGTCCAGGACTGCTCGTCACGGGTGCTGATGGTGCGCAGCACGCCGTTGACGAAACCCCCACGTGCGGAGTCGAATTCGATGGCTGCCTGATCAACGGTGGTCGATACCGCAGCGTGCGGCTCGACTCGGGTGCGAAGGAGTTGATAGCTGCCCAGCCGCAGCAGATCCAGCAGCACCGGGTCGATCGTCTCGGGTTCGCGCTGCGCCGCCGCGCCGATGATGGCGTCAAGCAGTCCACGCACCCGGCAGGTGCCATAGGTCAGTTCCGTGGCGAAAGCAGCGTCACGGCCGGTGATGCCGCGTTCTGCCAGCAGCGCCGGTAACGCCAGGTTGGCGTAGGCATCGCGCTGCGAGACCGCCTGCAGCACATCGAATGCGGCGCGTCGAGCCGGATCCAGCGGCTTGCGGCGGGATTTGCGCGGGCCGTCGTGGGGACGCTGCGGACGACGCTGGCCGCGTTGCGGTCCGGTCATGATGCCCGCACACCCGCGTCGAGCCGAGCGCCGCGCGCCCAGTCGGCGGCATTCATGAGTTTCTTTCCGGGCGGCTGGATCTGGCCCAACCGCACCGGCACCGATCCGGTACCGACCCACACGTGTCGCCGGTCGACATGAATGTCCCCGGGCGACAGTCCTGCCGGTCCATCGTCGGCAAGCCCGACGGGACCGACCCTGACCCGCAGGTCGCCGATCATGGTCCAAGAGCCCGGGTTCGGGGTGACGGCGCGGATCCGGCGGTGGATCACCGCGGCCGGCAGCTCCCAGCGCACCCGCGCGTCGTCAACGCTGATCTTCGGTGCATAGCTGACCCCGTCGTGCGGTTGCGGCATCGCGTGCAGCACTCCGTCACCGATGCCGTCGAGGGTCGCCGCCAGCAGCTCGGCACCCGAGACGGCCAGCCGTGCCAGCAGTTCACCGGCGGTGTCCTCGGCCCGGATGGTCTCGGTCGTGACCCCGTAGACCGGCCCGGAGTCCAGCTCCGGCTCGATGCGAAACGTCGTCGCCCCGGTCACCTCGTCGCCAGCGGCGATCGCCGCCTGCACCGGGGCCGCACCCCGCCAGGCCGGCAGCAGGGAAAAGTGCAGGTTCACCCAGCCGTGCGTCGGCACCGCCAACAATGCGTCGCGTAGCAGCGCCCCGTAGGCGACCACCGGGCAGCACTCCGGTGCCAGTTCGGCCAACTCGGCGACGGACTCCGGCGCGTTGGGCTGGGCCGGCCGCAGTACCGGAATGCCATGGTCGAGAGCCAGGCGGGCCACCGGAGACGGCTGCGGAGTCCCCCGCCGGCCGGACGCCGCGTCGGGTCGGGTCAGTACCGCCACCACGTCGTGGCGCGGCGAATCGATCAGCCGTTGCAACGACGGCAACGCGGTGTCCGGGGTGCCGGCGAAGACAATGCGCACCGGGACAGTTTAGGGAAGTCGCGGCCGGCTCAATCCTGGTGCCGCTTCGGCAACGTTGCACGGTAGTCCCGCCTGGTGCCGTCAGCAGGCGACCACAGGCGTTATACAGTTTCCTGGCAGCACGTTACTATTACCCATAGCAATTGTTTCCTGTATCAATGAAAGATGGCGTCGATGCGTCGGAGAGCGCGGCGCATCGTCCACGACAACGACGTCGTCAGCCTTCATTTGTCGCTTGGCAGGAGACCCTGATGACCGTTGACAACACCACCTCCACCGACACCCTGGCGTCCCGTCATCGCACGATGTGGGCGATGGGTGACTACGCCCTCATGGCAGAGGAGGTGATGGCCCCGATCGGTCCGGCGCTGGTCACCGCGAGTGGGATCGGCGCCGGCGATCGGGTGCTCGACGTCGCCGCCGGGTCCGGCAATATCTCCATTCCGGCCGCCAAAACGGGCGCCACCGTGATTTCCAGCGACCTCACCCCGGAATTACTGCAACGGTCCCGGCTGCGGGCCTATGAGCAGGGCGTGACCATGGAATGGCGGGAGGCCGATGCGCACGCTCTGCCGTTCGCCGACGGCGAGTTCGACGCGGTGCTCTCCGCGATAGGAGTGATGTTCGCACCCGACCAGCAACGTGCCGCGGCCGAGCTGCTCCGGGTGTGCCGCCCCGGCGGGACCATCGCCCTGGCGAGCTGGACACCCGCAGGCTTCTTCGGTCGCATGCTCAGCGCGCTCAGGCCATATCGGTCCACCCATGTCCCCGGGGTGCCGCCAGCAGCGCTGTGGGGCCGCGAGGACTACCTGCCGCACCTGTTCGGCGGTGAGATCAATGTCATCCACTCCCAGCGTTGCCTGTTGCGAGTGGACCGGTTCATCACCGCGGAGTCGGTGCACAACTACTTCAAAGCCCACTACGGCCCGACAATCGACGCCTACCGCACCATCGGCGGCAATCCCGCCCTGGTTGCCGCCTTGGACGCTGAACTCCTGGAACTGGCCCGGCGACACCTTTACGACGGCGTCATGGGATGGGAGTACCTGCTCGTCACCGCCGAGAGGCGGTGAGCCCTCGTGACTAAGGGCGACGAGTCGCCCCACCCGCACAGTCTCATCGGGTGGGATCCCGAGGATGTCCAGGCGTGGGAGTCCGGCAACAATGCCATCGCCCGACGCAACCTGCTCTGGATCATCGCCTGCGACCACGTCGCGTTCGGAGCGTGGACGCTTTGGCCGGTGTTGGCGTTATTCATGCCAGCGTCGGTATATGGATTCTCCGCGAGCGACAAGTTCCTCCTGGGCGCCACGGCGACCCTGGTGGCCGCGGCGCTGCGGATCCCGTACTCGTTGGGTATCGCCACGTTCGGTGGCCGAACCTGGACAGTGTCGTCGATCGCGATACTGGTGATTCCCACCGCTGCTGCGATGGCGTTGTTGGCTCACCCGGGCCTTCCGCTCTGGCCCTATCTGGTATGCGCCGGACTGACCGGCTGCGGCGGGGCCAACTATTCCGCGTCGATGACCAACACCAATCGGTTCTATCCACAGCGGCTCAAGGGCTCGGCACTGGGCCTGAACGCCGGCGTCGGCAATCTCGGAGTGCCGATGATTCAGTTGGTGGGTCTCCTGATGCTGTCCACCACCGGCCACGACGCGCCCTATGCCCTCTGCACCCTTTATCTGGCACTGCTGGTCATCGTCGGGGCCGGTGCGGCGCATTACCTGGACAACCTCGAGCACGCCACCAAGGCGAGCCACCTGCGCGAGGTACTGACCAAGGCCGACACCTGGGTGCTGGCCCTGCTGTATCTGGGCAGCTTCGGCTCGTGGATCGGGTTCTCCTTCGCGTTCGGCGTCGTCCTGCAGGCCAACTTCGCGGCAAGCGGGCAGAGCCCCGTCCAGGCCTCGTTGCACGCCGCCCAGTTCGCCTTCATCGGCCCGGCGCTGGGCTCGCTGGCCCGCATCTACGGCGGCAGACTCGCGGATCGGCTCGGAGGCAGCCGGGTCACGCTGACGGTATTCGTCGCGATGGCGATCGTCACCGGTGCGCTGGTCACGATCAGCCTCAGCGCCGACCGTCAAGGTGGCCACACGCCGGCATTGATGGGCGCCTACATCGCCACCTTCATCGGGCTGTTCATTTTGGCGGGGCTCGGCAACGGGTCGGTATACAAGATGATTCCCTCGGTCTTCGAGGCGCGCAGTCACTCGTTGAATCTCGAGGAGGCCCAGCGCCGAGTCTGGTCGCAGGCCACCTCCGGGGCGGCGATCGGTTTCGTGGCGACTTTCGGTGCCCTCGGCGGCGTGGGTATCAACCTGGCGTTGCGCCAGTCCTATCTGAGCACCGGCACTGAGACATCGGCATTCTGGATGTTCATCAGTTTCTACGTGGTGGCCGCCGTGCTGACCTGGGCTCGATACGTCCGACGCCCGGCACCCACCCCGGGTAAGCGATTCCAGGATGTGCCCCGGGCGGCGACGAGGTGATCGCTCAGTCCTCTTCGAGGATGAGCGCCATCTCCGGGCAGGCGGCGACACCATCACGGACCGCCATCTCGTCCTCGGACCTCACCGCCTGTTCTTCCACGATGGAGTAGCCGGACTCGTCGATCGGAAACAGCACGGGGTCAACGGCATAGCACTGCGCGTGACCCACGCATCTCGATCGTTCGAGACGAACCTTCATGGCCGCTCACTTCCCCCTTGAACCGTTGAACGCTAGGCCAGCCGGCCGAATGCGCACCACAATGGTAGAAGACGGTGTCTCCTAACGGCCTGGGAATTTGCCGGGATGCCGGCGTCTACGATGTTGACGATCGCCAGGCGATTGCTGAACACGGGAGCCGACAACGGGCTATGAGCACCTCCGATGCGGAGCGGCCGGGGGCATTTCACCTGCCCCGGCTCGACTACGCGAGCCTGCCTATGGCCGTCGACCGCGCGGACGGATGGAAAACCCTGCGCGACGCCGGTCCGGTGGTGTACATGAACGGCTCCTACTACCTGACGCGTCGCGAAGACGTGCTCACGGCATTACGCAGTCCTACTGTCTATTCAGCTCGCCTGGCGCTACAACCTCGCAATAGCCCACTGCCGTTGGTACCGTTGGCTTTCGACCCGCCGGAGCATACCCGGTATCGCAAGATCCTCACCCCGCTGTTCAGCCCCCACGCTTTGAGTAGATCGCTGCCCGTCCTGCAGCGACATGCAGTTGATCTGATCGAACTCATCGCCAGCCGCGAACGGTGCGATGTGATGGCAGAACTGGCGAGCCGGTATCCGTTTCAGGTGTTTCTTGACCTTTATGGCCTTCCCCTCGAGGACCTCGACCAGATCATCTTTTGGAAGAACGCCATCACCGCCGATAAGCCTCACCCGAGCGAGTCTGATCTCGTTGCCGCGCGTGAGTTGTTCGGCTACCTCGCTTCCGCCATCAGCGAACGACGGCAGCATCCGGCGACCGACATGTTGTCCGAAATCATCACTGGTGACGGTGATTTCAGCGATCTGGAACTGCTGGGAATGACACACTTGTTGCTCCTAGCCGGCCTGGACACCGTCACTGCGGCCATCGGCTTCTCGCTGTTCGAACTGGCTCGTCGGCCCCAATTGCGCACCCAGCTGCGCAGCAATCCGAAGCAGATCAGGGCGTTCATCGAAGAAATCGTCCGACTGGAGCCTTCGGCACCCGTTGCGCCCAGGGTGACCACGCAGGTCGTCACCGTTGGCGGGATGACGCTCCCGGCCGGCACGCCGGTGCGGTTGTGCATGGCCGCGGTGAACCGGGACGGAAGTGACGCGACGTCGACAGACGATCTCGTCATGGACGGCAAAGTGCATCGCCATTGGGGATTTGGCGGTGGCGCACATCGCTGCCTCGGCTCGCATCTGGCGCGATTGGAACTCACCGTTGTCATCGAGCAGTGGTTACAGCGCATCCCTGAGTTCGAACTGGCCGCGGGCTATACACCAGAGATCGGGTTCCCGGCGATGACGTTCGCGCTCAAGTCATTGCAGCTGCGAATCACCTGAGAGGTCGATGTTCCCCAGAGGGCCGCCTGACCCCGACCACCCTGGTCAGGTGGCATTCCCTGCACAAAGCCCTCGCGCTACGACCTCCCTGATCGGTCAGAGAGAGCTGTCAGACGACTGAGAGGTGTGAGGCCTATTTTACCCACGCGTTACTGCGGATCACCTAACTGAAATGCCTGGTCAATAGCGTATACAGCATGTCGACACCCTTGGCTACAACTGACGGAATCGCCTCCAGTCGGGCTGACGCCGTCTACCTCACACTGCGGCCGGAATTGATGAACGGCGAGGTCGGGTTCGGAGAACGCCTGACCGAGCCAAAACTGGCAGCAAGGTTCCGATGCTCACGCACGCCTATACGTGAAGCCTTGGCCCGGCTCTGCGCCGACGGCTTGATCCAGCGCGAGGAATACGGCTTCAGCCCGGTGCGGCCGAACATCGCTCGGATTCGGGACCTCTACGAAGTACGGATCACCTTGGAGCTGGCGGGTATTCAGCGCGCGATCGACAACCCAGAGGTGGTGCATGACCGGCAATTGCTGCTGGCCCAGCAGGAATTCTGGTCATCGTTGCGCGCAGATCCACCGGCTCAAGAGCCTGGATTCGTGGTTGTCGACGAGGAGTTTCATGTCGCGCTGCTGAAAGCAGCCGGTAATCGCGAGCTGGTGAACGCACTGCTGTCGGCGAACGCCCGGATACGTCATGTGCGGATGTACGACTTCATGGTCAATAACCGCATCGAAGTGACCATCAGCGAACACCTGGCGATTCTCGAGGCAGTTCTAGCCGGTCGACTGGAGCACGCGCGCGACCTCCTGCGCGCTCACATCGGGGCTTCCTTGAACGTCGTATTCGACAGAGTCAGCCGCGCGATCCTGGCGATGTCGGCGGCCGAGGAAGAGAAGTGGACGGCACGTTGAACTTCGATACCGTCCTGATCGCCAACCGTGGCGAGATCGCTTGTCGCATCATCCGCAGCGCAACCGCATTGGGCCTGAAGACCGTCGCTGTTTATTCCGACGCCGACGTCACCGCTGCTCATGTGCAGATGGCCGATACCGCGGTCCGGTTGGGCCCGCCTCCGGCAGCGCAGTCCTACCTGCGCGCGGATGAGGTCATGGAAGCGGCGTTGGCGACCGGTGCAGGCGCAATTCACCCTGGCTACGGATTCTTGGCTGAGAGCGCCGATTTCGCGGCTGCCGTGACCGACGCCGGAATCGCCTTCGTGGGGCCAACCGCCGAACAGCTGAAGATCTTCGGCAACAAACACACCGCGCGGCAGGCAGCCCTCGCGAGCGGTGTGCCGCTGGTCGCCGGCAGCGGATTGCTCGGATCTGCCGATCATGCAATCGCTGAAGCGGACCGCATCGGCTACCCGGTGATGCTGAAAGCAGTTGGCGGAGGTGGCGGAATCGGTATGCAGGCGTGCTTTACTGCCGACGAGCTGCGGGCGGCCTACGATCGGGTGCAACGTCTGGCTGCCTCGAACTTCTCCACCGACGGTGTATTCCTGGAACAGCTGATAACCGTTGCCCGGCACGTCGAAGTCCAGATTTTCGGTGACGGCAGCGGCCGGGTCATCAGCCTTGGAACCCGGGACTGCTCACTGCAACGACGCAACCAGAAAGTGATTGAAGAGGCACCGGCCCCGGGGTTGCCCGCGGAGCTGGCGGACGCGCTTCTGTCGTCCGCACGCGCTCTGGCCGGCTCGGTGAACTACCGCTCAGCAGGAACAGTGGAATTCGTCTACGACGCCGAGCGACAGAGCGCTTCGTTCTTGGAGATGAATACCCGCTTGCAGGTTGAACATCCCGTCACCGAATCCATAACCGGAGTCGACCTGGTTGCCTGGATGTTGCGGCTGGCCGGCGGTGACTCCACCATGTTCGATGGTCTTCCCGACACCGGGCCGGCCGCAACCGGTTGCGCGGTGGAAGCGCGCGTCTGCGCCGAAGACCCAGCACATGACTATCGACCCAGCGCCGGCCAGATCACCGCAGTGCGGTTTCCCTCCGATACTCGCGTCGACACCTGGATCGACACCGGTAGTGACGTCAGCCCGTTCTACGACTCACTGCTGGCCAAAGTCGTCACCGCTGGAAGCACCCGCGAAGAAGCCCTCGCCAATCTGGACGACGCCTTGGCCGAAACCCGGATCTATGGTGTTCGAACGAATCTTTCTCAGCTGCAGGATGCGTTGCAAAATAACGATTTTCGCTCTGCCACACACACCACCGCGACGCTGGGAACGGTTAGGTCGTCGCAGCGTCGCATCGACGTCCTGCGATCCGGCACCATGACAACTATTCAGGACCATCCCGGGCGGACGGGCTGGTGGCATGTCGGCATTCCGCCGTCGGGCCCGATGGACGACCTGTCCTTCACGCTGGCGAACACCGCTGTCGGGAATCCACCGGGCACGCCGGCCCTGGAATGCACCCTGGTGGGTCCCCAGCTTCGCTTCGCCGAAGCCGAGGTGGTGTGCGTAACGGGAGCCCCCGCCCAGGTCACCGTCGACGGTGACCCGATCGCCATGTGGGAGCCTGTCGTCGTGGCGGCAGGGTCGGTTCTCGATATCGCGGCTCCGGCAGACGCTGGACTGCGTACCTACTTTGCCATTCGGGGCGGTATCGACGTTCCCCTCTACCACGGTAGTGCTGCAACATTCACGCTCGGCGGCTTTGGCGGCATCACCGGCAAGGCACTCACCGAAGGCGACGTCCTCGATATCGCCGCCACCGATCACGACAGGCTGGGTCCGGCGCGCTCAATTCCGCCAGAACAGCGGCCGCGGTTCGGCCACCACTGGCAACTGGCAGTCCAGCCCGGCCCACAGACCGCACCCGCCTACTTCACCGACACTGACATGGCGCAGTTCTACTCTGCTGCGTGGCGGGTCAGCAGCCACGCCAACCGCACTGGGATCCGATTGGAAGGACCCAAACCGGACTGGTCACGTGAAGACGGCGGCGATGCCGGGCTGCATCCCTCCAACCTGCACGACAACCCCTACAGTGTGGGCGCCGTCAATGTGACTGGCGATACTCCGGTGCTGCTTGGCCCGGACGGCCCGAGTCTGGGCGGCTTCGCGTGTCCGCTCACCGTGGTCACCGGGCATCGCTGGCAACTTGGTCAGCTCAGACCCGGTGACACAGTCAGATTCACTCCTGTCGATGCGACCACGGCCGCGGAACTGCGGACCAACCCAACCCGGGCCGCCGGCACCGTCATCGACAGCCCGGCGCTGCGGGATGATCGGGGAATCCTCGGCATGGTTGAGGGCGACGCCGATCGGCCCCGTGCGCTTTACCTCCGCGGGGGCGACGACAACGTTCTCGTCGAATACGGCGACATGGTCTTGGATCTGGGCTTGCGAATGCGTGTTCACGCGCTGTCCGAAGCACTCGCTGCGGCCGCGATTCCGGGGATCATCGACGTCACGCCCGGCGTCCGATCGCTGCACATTCACACCGATCCCGCGGTCTTACCCCAGTATCGGCTGGTAGGTCTGCTCACGGAACTGGAGAAACAGCTTCCCGAGACCGCGGACCTGCAAGTGCCCAGTCGAATCATCCGCCTCCCCATGTCATTCGACGATCCCTCGATTGCGGAGGCGATCGAACGTTACCGCAGCGGAATCCGTGACACCGCGCCGTGGCTGCCGTCCAACCTCGAGTTCATCCGCCGGATCAACGGACTGGACAGTATCGACGATGTGCGCCAGACGGTCTTCGGGGCCGAATACCTGGTACTCGGCCTCGGCGACGTGTATCTCGGCGCGCCGTTGGCGGTTCCGATCGATCCCCGGCACCGATTGGTCACGACAAAGTACAACCCCGCGCGCACGTGGACGCCGTCGGACGCGGTCGGAATCGGTGGAAAGTACCTGTGCGTGTACGGCATGGAGTCCCCTGGCGGATACCAGTTGGTGGGTCGTACCGTGCCGATCTGGTCGAGCTATCGTCAACCCGCCCCGTTCGAGAACGGAAAGCCTTGGCTATTTCGATTCTTCGATCGCATTGTCTGGGAGCCGGTGACCCCAGACCAACTTCAGGACTACCGGGCTGCCGCCCAGTCCGGCCGGCTGGATGTCGAGATATCCGACGGCACCTTTGCCCTAGCTGAGCACCGAGAGTTCTTGGCCAGCAATGCCGAATCCATTGCTTCCTTCGAGTCCCGCCAAGCGGCCGCTTTCGCCGTGGAACGCACATGCTGGCACGAATCGGGAGAATTCGATCGAGCGGTCATTGAGGACATACCGACTACCGAGCCCAGCAATGCCACGATGGCCGACGTGCCGCCCGGCGCATCAGTCGTCAGCGCACCGATGGTGGGCAACGTATGGAGGATCAACATCGAAGAAGGGCAGGACGTTGGGAAAGGTGACACGGTCGCAGTGTTGGAAGCCATGAAGTTGGAACTTCCCGTACCCAGTCCGATATCAGGGACTGTGCTGCGGGTACTGGCCTCGCCGGGCAGCCAGGTCGAGCCCGGAACGCCGTTGGCACTGATTGGAGCCGGTGCGTGACATCCTTCGACCGCACCCCCACCGACCGGGTGACAGCCGCATACCGACGCATCGCCGAGACGGATCGGCCCGAGGTATGGATCGCGTTGCGTGCTGAGGCAGAAGTGTCGACCGATGCGCGACGAGTCGAGGAGCGACTCGCCGCCGGTGATGACCTGCCGCTGGCCGGGTTGCTGGTTGCTGTCAAGGACAACATCGATGTGGCCGGGTTACCCACCACCGCTGCATGCCCGGAATACGCCTACACACCCGATACCACCGCACCGTCGGTGCAGCGCCTTGTCGACGCCGGAGCGATCGTCTTAGGCAAAACCAACCTCGACCAGTTCGCCACCGGGCTGGTCGGTACCCGCAGTCCGTACGGCGCCGTCCGCAACGCACACTTCCCGGAGTTGGTATCGGGTGGGTCGAGCTCGGGTTCGGCAGTCGCCGTCGCGCTGGGTATCGCAGATCTCGGCATTGGCACCGACACCGCGGGCTCAGGACGAGTTCCGGCGGCTCTCAACGGCATCGTTGGGATCAAGGCCACCTGCGGCATCGTCCCTACCCATGCAGTGGTACCGGCCTGCGTCGACTATGACACGGTCACCGTGTTCGCCGCGGATCTCGACCTCGCTGCCGCTGCCACCGCAGTCATGGCGGGCCCCCATCCTGCCGATCCACGTAGTCGCAGCTGGCCGGCCGACGTCGCCTTGTCGGCGCGGCAGGCACCCACGGTCGCAATCCCGGAGCCGGGGAACCTTGCGAATCTGACCGATGCGTACCGCGATGCGTTCGAGCGAAGCGTCAGCGCCGTTTCCGATGCCGGTATCAAAGTCGAGACTCTCGACATTTCGGTACTGCTGGACGCGGCTCGGCTGCTCTATGACGGCGCAATTGTCGCCGAACGTTACGCCGCTGTCGGCGAATTCCTTTCTACCGATCCCGTAAACGCCGACCCCACCGTCCGGGCGATCATCATGGCCGCCCGCGAGACCAGCGGACACGCCTTCGCGGCCGACCTCGATGCTCTTGCCCATTCCCGCGCCGCGGCCGCCGAACTGCTCACGGCATACGACGCTCTGCTGTTGCCTACTACCACCGAGCACCCGAGCATCGCCGCGGTCGAGGCCGATCCAGTCACGATCAACCGCCGCATGGGTACCTTTACCAACTTCTGCAATCTGCTCGACCTCGCCGCGGTCGCCGTCCCGGGCGAATCGCTGAGTTCCGGCGGCCCGTTCGGAATCATGTTTGTGGTGCCGGCTTTCGCCGACCAGGTCGCCGTCGACATCGCCGCGAAGTACCTCAACCAGAGGTCGCCGCTGCTCGTCCAGAGCGGGGTGGAACTCGCGGTCTTCGGCGCTCACCTACGCGGACAGCCACTGCACTGGCAATTGGAGCAGCTCGGTGCGCGCTATTGCGGCGACATCCGCACCAGCGACGCATATCGCCTGACCGCACTGAACACCACTCCCCCTAAGCCTGGACTGATCCCCACTTCCGCCGGCACGGGCGCGTGCATCGACGGCGAGCTGTACCGCATATCCGAGGCAGGCCTGGGACGATTCCTGGCCACTCTTCCTGCACCCATGGCACTGACCAGCATTGAACTCGAATGCGGCAGCAACGTAGTCGGCTTCACCGCGACACATGACGCGGTGTCCAACGCCACCGACATTACCGAACTGCGTTCCTGGAAGCGCTATTTGGCACTCCGCTCTCCAGACACCGCAGCCGAACCTTAGTATCCAGCCGAAAATCCCAGGGTAACCGTCCATTTAACGAATATGGGCGGGGAAGAGAGCTGCCCACCATTCAGATGACGGTATCCGAGACCGACCTCTGAACCGGTGCTATCGAAATAGGTGGTGGAATGGAACGGACCGCGCCACAAGGCTTTGCAGAGTTTCCGGTCGGCGTCGCCCGTAGACCTCCAGAATTCATGCTGTCGCTGAACGTATCTGATAGATGTTCGTTACGGCGGCAGCAGTGAGGCCACCCGAAAATGGCATCCACCTGGGTGCCGAAATACCTATGCAGGCGTGGATGTCTGTCGACTACGGCATTCTTCCTCCTGAAGTGAATTCGAGCCGAATGTATTCCGGTCCCGGTCCGGCCCCGTTACTTGCGGCCGCGGGAGCGTGGGAGGCGCTCGCCGCAGAGCTCAGCGTTGCGAGCAGCGGCTACGGGTCAATCATTGCCGCCCTCACCAGCTTGGAGTGGTCCGGCCCGTCGTCGGTTGCAATGTCCAGCGCGTTGGAGCCGTATGTCGACTGGGTCAGCGACTCGGCCGTTCGAGCGGAACAAGCAGCAATGCAGGCCAGGGCGGCCGCCGCGGCGTACGAAGAGGCATTTGCCGTCACAGTGCCGCCGCCCGCCGTCGCCGCCAACCGGGTCCGGCTGCTGACACTCATCGCGACCAATTTCTTCGGGCAGAATCTTCCGGCCATCGCAGCGACCGAGGTCGAGTACGCAGAGTTCTGGGCCCAGGACGCGACCGCGATGTACACCTACGCCGCCTCCTCGGCGGTTGCCTCGACATTGACGGCCTTCGCGCCGCCACCCAGCACCACTGACCAAAACGGATTGCTGCGACAACAAGCGGCGGTCGGCAAAGCCGAATCCACCACGGCCAGTTCCGTGCAACAAACGATCAGCTCGCTGCAGCTACCGGGCATGACCACACCGACCACGACGGCCGGGGATGCTTCGTCGATCTTGTCGACACTGGGAACCGACCTTTCCGCCCTAACCTCGACCGGCAATCTCAACATGATCGTCAACACCTGGGGTCTCAGCTATTTCGGCGCCGGTGTCGTTCAGTTGGGAATGTTGTTCGCGCAGACCGTGATGCCGGAATCCCTCGCCGCTGTCGGTCTACCTCCGGCGGTCGATCTGGTCGGTGCCAATGCGGCTGTGGTGGCTGGCACCAGCCCGGCGCCAGTCAGCGCGCTCGTCGGGCAGTCCCAGAAGATCGGGCTGCTTTCGGCGCCGACGAGTTGGGCCGCCAATGCCACCGAACCCGCCGCTGCGGACACGGGAGTCACCGTAACCGCTGCGTCCGGCGGCCCGACGCACCCCGGCAGCGGTCCGATGGCTGCGCCCCCGCTCCGAGGGGCCGCGCGGGCGGCGAACTTCACTCGGCGGCGATACGGGATCCGCCACAAAGTGGTTCCGCGACCAAAGGGGGTCGGATAGCGCGTGACCCCGCCGGCCGACCACTACCCGAGATCACCCGATCTTCCAGCGAAAGACGAGACGAACAGATGACCAGAAAACTCCAACGGCCCCATCCATTTTCCGCGGCGGGATCGCCGACCGCGCCTGAGCGCGGTACTCGACAGGAGAGGTGACGACGATGGACTACGGAGCGCTACCACCGGAAGTCAATTCGCTGCGCATATACACCGGCCCGGGGGCGGGATCGTTGACGGCGGCCGCATCCGCCTGGAGCACCCTGGCCGGTGAGCTGACGTCGGCGGTCAACGGCTACCAGGCGGTGATTGACGGGCTGCAGTCCGAACAATGGATCGGTCCGTCGTCAGTGACCATGGCCCAGTCGTTCAAGCCGTACGTGGCGTGGATGCAATCGACTGCTGCTCAGGCCGAGCAGTCTGCCGGCAAAGTCCGCGAAGCTGCCGCGGCATACGAAGCGGCGTTCGCCGCAACGGTCCCGCCTCCGCAAATCGCGGAGAATCGGGCTCTGCTCGCGACGCTGGTCGCCGGCAATATCGCGGGGCAGAACACCGCGGCGATCGCGGCCACCGAAGCTCAGTACAGCCAGATGTGGGCCCAAGATGCTGCGGCGATGTATCAGTACGCGGGGGCAGCTGCGATGGCATCGAAGCTGACGCCCTACTCCTCCCCGCCGGCGACCACGAACGCCGCCGGGGCGGCTGCCCAAAGCGGGGCGGTAGATCAGGCGACGGCGAACGCAGCCGGCAACGGGCAATCGCAGATCTCACAGCTGCTCTCCCAGCTGACTGCCGCGCTGCACAACCTGGGCTCGCCGATGTCTGCATCAGCTACCGCCAGCGCCCCGGTGGACCCTCTGGAACAGTTCATGAACTGGTACGGCCCGTTCGGAAACTTCTTCTACGACACCGCGGGTCTGCCGTTCTTCGGGGCAGGCATCACCAGCTTCTTCACCGGAACCGCGAAAGCCGCGGGGCTGATCGGCGCGGAGGCACCCGCAGCAGCAGCATTGCCCTCGGCTGCGCTGACGTCCGCCCCGGCTGCTCCAGCGGCGGCGGCTGCTTCCGGCGGCGGGCCCGTTTCGGCGCGTCTGGCCAGTGCGACAACCGTCGGGAAGTTGGCCGTACCGCCCAGCTGGGCAGGGTCGACTCCGATGACAACGCCTTCCCATTCTCCGGAGTTCGTCAGCGAGGTGATTGAACACGAGGAAGTGGCTCCGGCCGGGAACCTCATCGGCGGTGTTCCCCCCGCCACCGGTTCGGGCAGGAACTTTGCCGGATCCAGCCCGCGGTACGGGATGCGACCGACCGTGGTGGCCCGTCCACCATCAGCCGGCTAGCACCCTGTTCGCCAACTACTAGCCAGAGAGGTTCCAACGGTGACAAGCGACAAGGCAGAGCTCGACAGCCCGCCCAGGACGGAACTGGGCCTGGACAAACTCGATGCCGGCAAGGAGACGCTCGAGGACTATACGCTGCGCTTCGCGCCGCGCAGCTACCGCAAATGGTCCGCACCGGTCGTAGGCATCTCGGCCTTGGGTGGGATCGCCTACCTGGCGGATTTTGCCATCGGCGCGAACATCGGGATCTCCTGGGGCACTGCGAACGCCCTGTGGGGGATTTGCATCTTCGCCTTGGTCGTCTTCACAACTGGATTTCCGTTGGCTTACTATGCGGCGCGCTACAACATCGATCTAGATTTGATCACCCGCGGTAGCGGATTCGGCTATTACGGGTCAGTGGTGAGCAACGTGATCTTCGCAACGTTCACCTTTATTTTCTTCGCGCTCGAGGGCTCCATCATGGCGCAGGGCCTCAATCTCGGACTCGGCATCCCGCTGTGGCTTGGTTACGCCGCCTCGACCCTCATCATCTTCCCGCTGGTGATATACGGAATGAAGGTCTTGTCGCAGTTGCAACTGTGGACAACCCCGGCCTGGCTGATCCTCATGGTGGCTCCGTTCGGTTATCTACTGGTCAGTCATCCAGAGTCAATCGGCGAGTTCCTGGCGTACGCCGGCCAAGACGGCAACGGTGCCGTGAACATCGGATCGGTTCTGTTAGCTGCCGGTGTCTGTCTGTCGCTGATCGCCCAGATCGCCGAGCAAATCGACTACCTGCGCTTCATGCCACCGCGGACGCCGTCGAATGCGCGTAAGTGGTGGACATGGACGGTCCTTGCCGGGCCCGGCTGGGTGGTCTTCGGAGCACTCAAGCAGGTGATCGGCTTGTTCCTTGCGGTTTATCTGATCTCGAACGTGCCCGGCGCCACAACGATCGCCAACCAGCCGGTACACCAGTTCGAGAAGATCTATCGAAACTTTATGCCGGGCTGGCTGGCCTTGACTCTGGCCGTCGTTCTTGTGGTCTTGAGCCAAGTCAAGATCAATGTAACGAATGCCTACTCAGGCTCGCTGGCCTGGACGAACTCCTACACACGCCTCACCAAGCATTACCCCGGAAGAGTGGTATTCCTGGGGGTGAACTTGGCAATCGCGCTCGCGCTGATGGAAGCCAACATGTTTGACGTCCTCAATACAATCCTCGGGTTTTATGCCAACTGCGGGATGGCATGGATCGTGGCGGTGGCGTCCGACATCGTGTTCAACAAATACCTGTTGAAACTGTCGCCGAAAGCTCCGGAGTTTCGGCGTGGAATGTTGTACGCGATCAACCCCGTCGGGTTCGGATCGATGCTGTTGGCTGCGACCATGTCGATCGCCGCTTTCTTTGGCGGCCTGGGTGCAACGCTGCGGCCCTACTCGCCTCTGGTAGCTGTCGCGATAGCGCTGGTGATGCCTCCCCTCTTGGCGTTGGCCACCAACGGGAAGTACTACCTGCGACGCATGCACGACGGTATCGACCAACCGATGTACGACGGACACGGCAACCCCAGCGCCGTGTTGATCACCTGTCACGTCTGCCGACACGACTACGAGCGACCCGACATGCTCGCCTGCCAGACGCACGATGCGCACGTCTGTTCTCTGTGCGTGTCCACCGACAAGAGGGCTGACCATGTGCTCAGTCGTCTGCCAGCTCCGGGGCGCCGAGCCGCGGTGCCGGCGACTCCGGGTGCCGACGGCACGGTGGCCTCGCTTCAGGAATAACCACACCGCCACGACGATGACCGGCCGGTACCCCAACAGTGCTAATAGCAACAATACGGTCATGTAACAATAGCTTCTACTGATGAAGCTCGTCGTCGCACGGACGGGCCTGAACCGAGGAAGCGCTAATGGCCAGCACAGACGTGGCGGTTGACGACGAGTCCGTCGACGCAATTACCGACGCGCTACTGACCGCCTCGCGGCTCTTGGTAGCGATCTCGGCGCACTCGATCGCCCAGGTGGACGAGACCATCACGATCCCCCAATTCCGGACGCTGGTGATCCTCTCCAACCGCGGTTCGATGAACCTGGCGACGCTGGCGGGCCTGCTCGGTGTGCAGCCCTCGACGACCGGACGAATGGTCGACCGCCTCGTCGGTGCCGGTTTGATCGATCGGCTGCCGCACCCGACGTCGCGCCGCGAACTGATGGCGGACCTGACGCCGCGCGGGCGCGATGTC